>Ga0078972_1004684_pt1 | contig 36702 bp, 42 predicted proteins | sample YelNatPaOPGAMG01_FD_67568 | JGI IMG/M metagenome (GOLD analysis project Ga0078972, IMG submission 67568) | Hot spring thermophilic microbial communities from Obsidian Pool, Yellowstone National Park, USA - OP-RAMG-01 (SPADES assembly) (version 2) | ecosystem: Environmental > Aquatic > Thermal...
CCCAACGTTGCCAATACCTGCGTAATGGCTGCTGTTAATGTGGTCTTTCCATGGTCTACATGCCCTATCGTGCCTACATTTATATGCGGCTTAGTCCTTTCAAACTTCTGCTTAGCCATATCTGTTTATCTTCCCTCCTTCTAATATTCCTTGCGGAATCTCTCCGTAATGAGAGAATTCCATCGTATAAATTCCTCTACCTTGGGTTAAGGATCTGAGGTCTGTCGCATAACCAAACATCTCATTAAGTGGAACAAGTACCCTTATAATTCTGGTACTTCCGTCCAGGTCCATATCTAATATATGACTTCTTCTTGCCATAAGGTCGCCCATTACATCTCCAGTATAGACATCAGGCATAACAATCTCTACCTTCATTATTGGTTCAAGTACCAAAGGGTCAGCCTTAAGCACTGCAGATTTTACAGCCTGAGAAGCAGCTATCTTAAATGCCATCTCACTAGAATCTACCTCATGGTAAGAACCATCAAAAAGGGTCACTTTTATATCTATAACTGGATATCCAGTATATACTCCGCCGTCCAGAGCTTCCATAACTCCTGCCTCTATAGCGGGGATAAACTCTTTAGGTATCACTCCTCCAGTAATCTTATTAACAAATTCTCTCCCTTTTCCTCTTTCTAAAGGTTCTACTTCAAGCCATACATGACCATACTGTCCCCTTCCTCCAGTCTGTCTAATATATCTACCTTCTGCTACCGCCTTATTCTTTATAGTTTCCTTATATGCAACCTGAGGCCTACCTACATTTACCCCAACATTAAATTCTCTCAAAAGCCTATCTGTAACTATCTCTAAATGGAGTTCCCCCATACCAGACAGGATAGATTGTCCAGTGTCTTCATCTACTTTCCATTTCAATGTAGGGTCTTCTTCTGTAAGCTTTAAAAGTGCTATCTGAAGCTTCTCTTCATCATCTCTAGTCTTAGGTTCTACAGCGATAGATATAACCGGCTCAGGGAAATGCATAGATTCAAGGAGGATAGGAAACTTTTCATCACATAAGGTCTCTCCGGTAGTAGTATCCTTTAAACCAACTACAGCCCCTAGATCTCCTGCTCCAAGGAAATCTACTTCTTCCCTCCTATTGGCATGCATTCGTAGGATCCTAGAAATTCGTTCCTTTTTATTTTTATTTGCATTATATACATACATCCCCGGAACTAGCTTCCCAGAATAGACCCTTATATATGTAAGTTTCCCTACATAAGAATCAGTCATTACCTTAAATGCCAATGCAGAGAGAGGGGCATCGTAAGATGTTTCTCTCTCTTCCTCTCCCTGGGTAGATGGATTTATCCCTCTTATATTAGGTATATCTAGAGGACTTGGTAGAAAATCTACAATAGCGTCTAGAAGAGGCTGGACTCCCTTATTCTTATAAGAGGACCCGCATAAAACTGGAACCATACTGTTGTCGAGGGTATGCCTTCTTATAGCCGATACAATCTCATCTTCAGATATCTCTAACCCTTCTAGATATTTACTCATAATATTGTCATCTAACTCAGCTAAGCTCTCCAATAAAAGTTCACGGTGCCTTAATGCAGTTTCCAACATATCGATAGGAACATCTTTAATATCCATCTCCAATCCAAGCTCATCTCTATAATAGATAGCCTTTAACCTTATGAGGTCTATAATCCCGATGAAATTATCCTCTTCTCCAATAGGAATCTGGATAGGAACGGCATTTGCATTAAGTTTCTCCTTCATCATATTGACTACTCTTAGGAAATTAGCTCCTGAACGGTCCATTTTGTTTATATAAGCTATTCTTGGAACCTTATATCTAGATGCCTGTCTCCAGACAGTTTCGGATTGGGGCTGGACACCAGCAACTCCGCAGAAGACTGCAACTATGCCATCAAGGACCCTAAGGGCTCTTTCTACCTCAGCTGTAAAATCCACATGCCCGGGTGTATCAATTATATTAATCCGACTATCACGCCAGAAACACGTGGTTACAGCCGAAGTAATAGTAATACCCCGTTCCTTTTCTTGTATCATCCAATCCATAGTAGCAGAACCTTCATCAACTTCTCCTATCTTATAAACCTTCCCAGTATAAAATAACATCCTTTCTGTAGTTGTAGTCTTTCCCGCATCTATATGAGCAACTATCCCTATATTCCTTGTATTCTTCAACAAAACCTTTTCTTCCAAAATCTTCACCTACCAACGATAATGAGAAAATGCTCTATTTGCCTCAGCCATCTTATGAGTATCTTCTCTCTTTTTTATAGCTGTACCTACTTTATTATAAGCATCCATAAGTTCAGCGGTTAATTTTTCCTCTGCACTCTTGCCTCCACGACTACGGAAGGCGTCAATTATCCAACGCATAGCTAAAGAACGTCCCTTTACAGGGTCTACCTCTACTGGAACCTGATAGGTAGCACCTCCTACCCTTCTAGGTCTTACAGCTACTAGAGGTCTAACATTCTCTATAGCCTGCTCTAAAATCTCAGAACCTGACTTACCTATCTTTTCTTCTAGGTTCTTTAAAGCTGTATAAACTATTTTTTCTGCCTTTGTCTTTTTCCCCTTTAACATTATTTTGTTTATAAATCTAGCTACCATCTCACTATTGTATAATAAATCTGGAGAAATCCTCCTTTTGGGCACAGGCCCTTTACGTGGCATCTACAACCCTCCTATGACTTTGGTTTTTTGGCTCCATACTTGGATCGCCCTTGTTTTCTATTCTCCACGCCTGCAGCATCGAGTGTCCCTCTTATTATATGATATCGAATACCTGGGAGGTCCTTTACCCTACCACCACGTATAAGTACCACGGAGTGTTCCTGCAGGTTATGTCCAATGCCAGGTATGTATGCAGTTACTTCCATTCCATTTACAAGCCTCACCCTGGCAATCTTTCTTAAAGCCGAGTTAGGTTTCTTGGGCGTCATAGTCCCTACTCTAACACATACCCCACGTTTCTGAGGGCACCCCTGAAGTGCAGGAGCTTTAGTTTTACTTCTTACCTTTTCTCTTCCATATCTAACTAATTGATTTATAGTAGGCATTAGTCACCTCCAAATTACAGCACAATATATTAGCATCTTTTGCTATTCCTGTCAATAGTCTGTGGACTCTTCAACTTTTTGCGCGGTAAAAAATTTTTAAAGTATCAGTAGGAGGAGCGTCTCGCTTATCCATCGAAGGCAGGTGACCTCGCCCCATTAAGCAATTACGCCAAGACTAGAAGCCTGTATTATCAGAACTAAAATAATCCAAGCAAAAGTGTACAGAACATTACTTGCTAGCATAGTGCTAGAAATTGTGTTAAAATTTATTATAATAATCATCCAATATGGAGGTGAGCAGAATGAGTAAGATTCTGTTGTTTATAGGTGGAGTAATATGTCTAATCTTGGGGCTTTGGGGAATAATAGTGTGGTGGGGTTACTTTGTAAAGGCTCTTATGGCACTGGTTCCTCCTGTACTTATTATCATAGGGATACTCTTAGCTATATTTGGCTACTCAGATATAAAAAGTAGTCTCGAAGAAAAGAGAAAAAGGGAAACTACTGATGAATAATATCTAAGCCATATGCTGAAGTTGATATTATCCTCTCTACTGTATATATTTTAGGTATGATATAATCTTACTAGAGTATTAATTTTACTTTTGGAGGTAATAGAATGGAACTTCGCTGTATAATAAAATTCAAGAATCCCTGTCATATAGGATATGGAACAGGTGCTCAAATAAAGGATTTTAGAAACAAGCCTTATATTCCAGATGTAATATTAACTACTCAGATTTTTTCAGAAGCCCTAAGATTTGCTCTGCCTCTAAAGAGAAGGATAGAACCTCCCAGAACCAGTGATGGAATTACCCCAGAAGAGCCTAAACTTGTAAGAATAAAAGGGCAAGAGTTCTTCAAGAATAATATCTATTTTACTCTTTACGTAGATGATAAGGACCTAGATATCTATCTTGCTGCTCTAAAATCACTCCAAAATACTGGAATAGGTGCTAATACATCTCAAGGCTTTGGATATAATCAGATTATAATAGCAGGTAATAATATCCCTAAGCCTCTAAAAGAAAAGTTTAAGGAACTGTTTAAAGACGAAGAGTTTTATAACCCGTATCTTATAAGGTTAGTCCAATCTATCTTCGGTCATATAAAGAGAAACTGGATAAGTTGGAATAAGTGTTACAGAAATATAGGTTCATTTGAGAGGAGACTCTATTATAAGATAACACTTGAAAAAAGAATGACTTCAAGCTCCTTCCGGGGTGAGCTAAGGAGAAAGCTTCTAGAACTTACTGGAATTACGCATAAAAGCCCAAGTAATATATGCTCTCCAAAGGATGTCCCCTGCAAGGTATGTAAACTTATGGGATATATAGGAGGGAAGTCTAAAATTATCGCCAGAAGTTTCTCTGGCAAGGAAGGTTCAGTTATGTATATTATAGGAGAAAACCTTACTACAGAAGAGGAGGACCTCCTAAATAAAGCATTAGAGGGAAGTAAATATCAATTAATCCTAGAAGAGACATTAAAAGATTATATAATTGAATCAGCTTGATAAAGGTCCCTTATTATGGTATCTTGAGAACGAGTATTATGCCGAGGAGGGAAAAGATTATGGATATAAGGATAAAGGGAAGAAACATAGATGTAAGTGAGGCATTAGAGAACTATATAAAGAAGAAATTAATGAAGTTAAATCGTTTTTCCGATCGTATCTCAGAGATAGAAGTAATACTTATTACTCAGAATAGCAAGACCTCTGGAGACTCTCACAAGGTGGAAGCAACTATCAGGATGAATGGGAAGATAATAAGGGCACAGGAATCTTCACCTGATATGTATGCTTCCGTAGATCTGGTTGTAGATAAACTAGAACGAAGGATAAAAACATTCAAAGGGAAACTTATAGATAGATGGAGGAATATAAGAGAAGAGAATGTAAAACCAGAGATAACATCTTCAGAAGAAGATAAAGAAACCTTTGAAGGAGAACTTTCTGATAGAATAGTAAGGAGGAAAAGGCTAAACATCTCCCCTATGTCTGTAGAAGAAGCCCTTCTACAGATGGAACTTTTAGGTCATGACTTCTTTATATTTATAAATGCAGATACATCGGAGGTTAATGTGGTATATCTAAGGAAAGAGGGAGGGTATGGGCTTATAGAAATTCAAATATGAAGCCAGCTCTAAGGTCCTTTCTTTTTGTTTTAGCCGGAATATCTATACTAATTATCATCTACGTGTTTTATACGTACCCATTTAGGGCAGACCTAGTTGATGTATTAATATTTCTAGCTCTAAGTTGGATATTAGAAGCCCTTCCAGTAAAAATTCCTGGAAGAGATATGACTATCTCGGTAGGGTTTATTATCTCTTATGCAGGGATATTATTATTTGGAGCTCCATTTGGTATACTAATGGATGGGATAGGCTCTATAAGCCCAGAAGAGCTTAATCTTAAACGTTATCCGCTAAGACACTTCATATTTAACAGGGCAATGTTTATAATCTCTGCAGGAGTATCTGGAATCCTGTTTGAATCCCTAAATGGGCCCAATATACCTTTTGGCTGGTATTATTTCCTACTTTCTCTTGGGATAGCTGTAATATATTGGTTGATAAATGTAACCCTTCTGAGTATGGTTATCGCTATAGATAAAGGGAGGTCTATATTAAATACATGGCTATACTATATATCTAATATATCAGTAATTACGTATCTACTACATTTCGTTTTAGCGCTCCTTATAGCCCAAAGTTATAGGTCTTCTGGTCCAATAACGATAATACTCTATATGGTTCCAATATTCATTGCCAGATATCTTTTTATCCTTACTGGAGAGATAAACAAAACCTATGATCAGGCAATCTCTACCCTGATAAAGCTCTTAGGGGTATTTGATAGTTATACCAGTGGACATTCATTAAGGGTAGCCCAAATCTCTGAAGATATTGCTAGGGAACTCGGATTAAGTGAAGCTAGAATAGAAAAGATCAGAAATGCAGCACTACTCCATGACCTTGGAAAAATAGGACTACCAATAAACATTCTAAATAGCCCAAGACCTCTCAGTCAGGAAGAATGGGAACTGATTCACAGACATCCAGAGGTAGGAGAGGATATCTCAAAAGAGGTCTCTAGATTTAAAGAGGTGCCAAGATGGATAAGATATCACCATGAGAGATATAATGGGAATGGATATCCTGACGGATTAAAATCTACCGAGATACCACTGGAGAGTCGTATAATAGCATGTGCGGATACGTTTGACGCTATGACTACAGATAGGCCTTATTCCAAGAGAAGAAGTATAAAGGAGACGAAAGAAGAGTTACTAAAGGTAAGTGGAAGTCAGTTAGACCCCAATGTTGTAGAAGCCCTTATTAGAGTAATAGAAAAAGATTCCAGTATATATGGGAAAGATACTATTAAAGAAGACAAAATCAATAGTTGAGGCAAAATAGTAGGGCTATCTGTATTTAATAGGGAAGATGTGTTATTATTTTATAGAGATACTCCTACTTTATACAAAATATGACTTTATAGATATGGAGGGAAATAAATGAAGCTAGAACCTAGTAAGATTAGAAATGTAGTATTACTTTCCCATGGTGGTGTGGGAAAGACCTCTTTAGCAGATGCTATACTTTTTAATACAAAATTGGTAGACCGTCTTGGTAGTGTAGACGCCGGAAATAGTAATGTAGACTATGAGCCAGAAGAAATAAAAAGAAAGACTACCATTCTACTCAAGGTATTACCTGTCCCATGGAAAGATTGTAAGATCAATCTAATAGATACACCTGGATATTCTGACTTTATAGGAGAGGTCCTATCAGGAGTCAAGGTAGCAGAGGGAGCGATAGTCCTGGTCTGTGCAAGTTCAGGTGTACAGGTTAATACTGAAACGCTCTGGGAGATGTTAGAAGGGATACAAAAGCCCAGATTAATCTTTTTGAATAGGCTTGACAGAGAAGGGGCAAGTTTTACAAAGGTTTATAAAGAGATTAGAGAAAAGCTATCAGAAAAGGTATTTGCCCTTCAATTTCCAATAGGAGAGCAGGCTCAGTTCTCTGGCATCATAGATGTGCTAGGTAAAAAGGCGTATAAGTTTAGTGGAAACGGAAACTATCAAGAAATAAGTGTGCCACCTGAATATGAAAATACAATGAATGAGTTAAGGGAACACCTAGTAGAATCTGTAGTAGAAACCGATGACGAACTCCTACAGAAATACCTGGAAGGAGAAAGTATCATCGAGGAAGAACTTGCAAAAAGTATGAAAAAGGCGATAAGAGAAGGAAAAATATTTCCATTGTTATGTGGTTCTGCCATTAAGAATATAGGAATCTCCCATCTATTAGATGCAGTAAAAGATTTTCTTCCATCATCAGAAGAAGGAAGGGTGGAGGTTTTAAACGAAGATGGAAGTATCTCCTATACAGGGATAGAGCCAAATAAGCCTGCTTCTATCTTTATCTTCAAGACGACAGCTGACCCATTTGTTGGTAAATTAGCATTATTTAAAGTGCATTCTGGAATGGTTCGGGCAGATTCATCCCTAGTAAACATAGGAAAGGGTGTAGAGGAAAGATTGGGGCATCTATCCTATCCAAAAGGAAAAACACAAGAGCCAACTGGAGAGGTAGTGGCAGGGGATATTGGAGTATTAGCTAAGTTGCAGTCTGTAGAGACATCTGATACCTTATGTGATAAATCTTATCCAATAAGATATAACCCAATAAAGTTTCCTCAGCCTCAGTATTCAGTGGCTGTTGCCCCCAAGACGAAAGGTGATGAAGAGAAGCTTAACAATGCTCTAAATAGACTTCAAGAGGAAGACCCTACATTTATAAGCTACTATAATCCAGAAACCCATCAGACGATAGTCTCAGGTTTAGGAGATTTACACATAGAAGTTATATTAGAAAGGCTAAAGAGAAAATTTGGAGTAGATGTAGAGACGTCTTTACCAAAGATTCCATATAGAGAAACTATCACCACTAAGGTAAAGAAACAAGGGAAGTATAAGCGACAGACAGGTGGAAGAGGACAGTATGGAGATTGTTGGATTGAGATAGAACCATTACCAAGAGGTGGAGGTTACGAGTTTATAGATAAGATATTTGGGGGAGCAATACCAAAGAACTATATCCCCTCTGTAGAAAAGGGGATAAAAGAGGCTATGGAGGAAGGGGTGGTAGCCGGGTATCCCCTAGTAGATGTAAGGATATCATTGGTAGATGGTTCCTACCATCCTGTAGATTCTTCAGATATGGCATTTAAAATTGCTGGGTCTATGGCACTTAAGAGTGCTGTAGCAGAAGCAAATCCTGTAATCTTGGAGCCTATTATGTATCTAGAGGTAACAGTACCTGAGGAATTTATGGGAGATTGCATAGCAGATTTAAATAGTAAAAGGGCAAAGATTATAGGAATGGAACCACAGGGTAAATTCCAATTGATAAAAGCACATGTGCCTATGGCAGAGATCCTGAGATACTCAATAGACTTAAAGTCTATAACACAGGGACGAGGAAGATACAGGGCAGAACTATCCCACTATGATGTGGTACCAGCCAAGATTGCCGAAGAGATAATAGCAGCAAGTAAGAAGGAGAAAGAGGTAGAAGGCTAAGATAAAATTATGATAAAGAGAAAGATATTTATTATAATAGGAGTGGTATCCTCTTTAGTGGTAGCTATCGTATTAGGGGGGTGGTTGTTCCTCTTCTATAAAAGTGGGGGTACGATAGGGGATGTATTTGTCCATCCTTCTTCCATAGTAAATTTTACCCAAAAGATGTTTTATGGTCCACCAGCTTTCAATATTGTACTTCTGGGAAAGGACTACGACTACGATAATACCGGAAGACGACTTGATACTGGAAGAACAGATACTATTATAGTATTCCATGTGGATTGTAATGCAAGAAAGATAGTTGGGATATCTATTCCAAGGGATACCCTGGTTAATATCTCTAATTACGGAGAAAGCAAAATAAATGCTGCCTATCATATAGGGGGAATCCCTTTAGCAATAGACACTATTAAAACTCTACTTGGAGTAAGCATTGATTACTATGCCCTCATTGACCCTGAAAGTTTTAAAAGGATCGTAGATATGATAGGAGGGGTAGATATCTATGTAGAAAAGGATATGAAATATAGGGATAGTTGGGCTAGACTTAACATAAACCTGAAGAAAGGGCAGCAACGACTGAATGGGGAGGAGGCAGAAGGTTACATCAGATTTAGACACGACGCTATGGGAGATTTAGGAAGGATAGAAAGACAGCAGAAATTCTTTCACGCCCTTGTAAGCGAGGTCCTAAAGCCTAACAATATAATAAAACTACCAACTATAGTAAAAGAAGCCTCTAAATATATACAGACTAATATACCGCCAGCAGAGATCGTATCTTTAGGTATGTTTATTGCTAGAGAAAAAGGGACTATAGATATAAAGACCGCAACACTACCAGGAAACCTTGGCAGAGGTTATTGGCTCCCAGATAGAGAAGAGATTACAAAGTTTGTAAACCAACTATTCAATACAGAAGAATCTTCTGGAACAGCCCAAGCGAGGGTTCTATTACCATGAAGATAGGGATACCAAGGGTTCTCCTCTTCTACAGATTCTATCCAATGTGGAAGGCATTTTTTGAATCTCTTGGTATAGAGGTAGTAACCTCTTCTATTACTAATAAAGAGATTATGGATATCTCTGTAAAGGAATCAGTAAGTGAGGCTTGTCTTCCAATAAAGTTAGCTTATGGACATATAGTAGACCTAAAGAATAAGGTAGATATCATCTATATTCCCCGAATAGTAGGATTAGAATACCAAACATATATGTGTCCTAAATTTATAGGATTGCCAGATATGATAAGGGCAAGATTTACTGATATCCCACCGATTATAGACCATACTATTGATAAGAGAAATTCTCAGATGGGATTCCTCAGAGGATTCTTTGAACTCGGTAAGGTATTTACTAACAATAAGACCAAGATTTTAAAGGCGTACTTAAATGGATTGAATGCCATTAAAGAGTATGAAGGTCAATTAAAAAAGGGGCTTTTACCTATAGAGATACTAGAGAATAAAAAACTAAAAAGTACCGACTCTATACTCAAGATAGGAATCGTTGGACACTGCTATGAGATATATGATGAATATATAAGTAGTGGAATGATAGAGACGCTAAATAAACTAGGAGTCAAGATATTCACTATGGAATCCCTTGACTGGAAAGAGGTTTTAAGAGAGGCAAATGCACTTCCAAAAAGGCTTTTCTGGACATTTGGTAGGGAACTCTATGGAACTGCTAAATATTTTATACAGAGGAGACTTGTAGATGGAATCATCTTGACGGTAGCATTTGGATGTGGGCCTGACTCTCTAGTGAGAGAGTTGATTGAGCGGGACTTAGTAAAACCGCTAAACTTCCCTGAGATAACTATTACTGTAGATGAGCATTCCAGCGATGTAGGCCTTCTTACTAGGTTAGAAGCATTCGTAGATATGCTCACAAGGAGAGAGAAGAATGAAAATTACTTATCCCCCGTTTGGTGATGCAGGGATAGCTATAAAGTCCCTGCTAGAAGATTTAGGGCATAAGGTTATTCCTCCACCTCCAACCACTAATCGGACCCTTTCTATTGGAGTTCAGTATGCACCAGAATTCGCCTGCTTGCCATTAAAGATTACATTAGGCAACTACATAGAAGCCATTGAAAGAGGGGCAGATACTATCCTAATGCTCGGAGGGATCGGTCCATGTCGTTTTGGGTATTATGCAGAGGTCCAGAAGAGGATATTGAAAAATATGGGATATAAAATAGACTGGATAACTCTAGACCTATCTACTGGGTGGATAAATCTTTTCAAGAATATAAAAAAGATTATAGGCAAGAACAGTATACCGCATATAATTAATTCCTTAAAGGTTGCCTGGGAAAAGGTATTAGCCCTTGATGAGATAGAACGCATTTCAAGAAAGGCCAGACCTTTAGAAAAGAAAAAAGGAAGGGTGGACGATATAATTAAGGAAACACATTCGGCTTTAGAAAAAGCCAAGAGTATAGTAGAGGTAAAGGATGTTGTGACACAATACAAAAGGAAAATAGGAGAGATCCCAAAAGAGAAACTTGATAACCTAGTAAAGATAGGGATAGTTGGAGAGTTTTATGTAGTATTAGACCACTTTACCAATTTTGAATTGGCTAGAAGACTAGGTGAGATGGAAGTATGGGCTGAAAATGCCTTTTATATTGAAGATATAGTCCGCATATATATCCCATTGATGAAAAGTAAGGTACTAGAGGAGAGGACGAAGATTGCAATTCCATACATAAAGCGTTCGGTAGGAGGAGAAGGCCAGCGCACTATAGCTCATACTATAGAGTTTAAAAAGGAAAACTTCGATGGAGTTATTCATCTATTACCATTTACCTGTATGCCAGAGATCGTAGCAGAGGGTGTCTTAGAAAGGGTAAGTAGAGATTACGATATACCGACACTTACACTTTCAATAGATGAGCAAACTGGCATAGCAGGTATAAATACCCGTATAGAGGCATTTATCGATATGTTGAGGTCAAGAAAGAAATGGAGGCTAGCAAGTTGAGATATCTTGGAATAGATGTTGGGTCTGTAAGTACAGATATAGCTATAATTGATGAAAGGGGAAATCTAGTAACAGGTCTATATCTCAGAACTGGTGGAGACCCTATAAAGGCCGTGAAAGAAGGATTTTTGCAGATAAAATCTCAGATCGACCAGAGTAGTATAGATGGGGTTGGAGTAACAGGTAGTGCTAGATTTCTTATAGGAGCTGTGGTAGGGGCGGATGTAATAAAAAATGAAATTACTGCTCATGCTACTGCTGGACTAAACTTCAATCCAAATGTACAGACAATAATAGAGATAGGTGGACAAGACTCAAAGATCATCATTATAAGGGATGGGATTGTAGTCGACTTTGCTATGAACTCAGTCTGTGCTGCAGGTACAGGGTCTTTCCTTGACCATCAGGCTCAAAGGTTAGGTATTCCTATAGAAGAGTTTGGGGATGTAGCACTAAAGTCTCAAAAGCCAGTAAGGATTGCTGGTAGATGTACTGTATTCGCCGAGTCTGATATGATTCATAAACAACAGCTCGGGCATAAAAAGGAGGATATCCTGTTTGGATTATGTGAAGCCTTAGTAAGAAACTATCTCAGCAATGTGGGAAGAGGAAAGGAGATACTACCACCAATACTCTTTCAGGGTGGGGTAGCTGCTAATAAAGGAATAAAGTTAGCGTTTGAGAAGGCTCTTGGGACAGAGGTGATAGTTCCACCATACTTTTCTCTTATGGGAGCTATAGGGGCAGCAATACTTGCCTATGAGGCAAGGATAACCAGTACAAACTTTAAAGGATTTGAAATAGCTGAACAGGATATAGTTACTACAGGCTTCGAATGCAAAGGATGTTCTAATCTCTGTGAAATTACTAACATCTTTATTGATGGAAAACTTGTAGGAAGACTTGGAGGAAGATGTGGTAGATGGGAAAATATCGAAAACGAAAGCCTATTAGAGGTCTCAAAATACTAAAGAACGTATCTTCTCATCCTCTACAAACTTAAATACTAACAGATTACTTCTTTTTGTCTCTCCAAAGGGAGTGTTTTTTATATTAAAAGAAAGTACTCCTGTGTTTTCATCCACTACCATAGTATCTATCCTTTCTATAGGAACTTCTCTATATAAGCCTATAATCTTTATCCCTGCAGAGAGTTGTGGCCATCTTGTCTTTATCTCCTGAAGCAAAAACAGTTTTTCTTCATCAGAAAGCATTTTCCAGGAAATAGGAAGACGTCTCACAGGGATACTATTCATTAACTCTAATCTAGAGGATATACTGAAAGGAATAGATACACTAATTGTAGATACTTTGCCTTTTATTGTCTCTGGACTAAAAGAGATAAGGTCTATAGTGTCTATCTTGGTAGAGATTTTATCTATCTTATATGATAAAATCTTAATATCAAATCCAATATCAATATCTTTTATTCGATAGGCACCAACCGGTACGTCTATTATCTCAGGATTGAGATTAATTCCTAGAATCTTATATATATCCTTTAAGAGTGTCTGGTCTCTCTCCATATAATTTTAAATGCCTCTTCCAATCTAGAAAAGGGTTCCATTATATCAAAATTCTGTCCTATCTCTAAAAGGATAGGTACCATCTCTGAAAATCTCTCTTTATATCTTTTTTCTAACTTTACTCTTATCGGAGGATTAGTATCCATCTGAATAATATAGTCTTCTTCTATCTCTTTAGTGTCTCCTATGTTACCTAGGGGGGCACCTCTATATCTACTTATCGAGATTATAGGAAATGGCCATTTTGATTCTTCTGTAAAAGGTTCTTCTCTTATAAAAAGTATAGCAGGCTTATGTTCTAATGATTCAATTAGAGGGATTCCAACACTTTCTATCCTTATATATCTGTCTATAGTATTACCATAAAGGACTGTCTGTAATCTGGATGGCCTTATAGGTTCCACATACTTAAATTCTATAGGGATCCCCTTCTTGTCTACAACAAGAATACCACCCAGATAACTTGGACCCTCAAAAACTCTGGTGACAAGGTATCCAAATAACTCGCCATTCATTTACATTTCTACTGAATTTATCAGCTCCTGTAATCTATTCAAAAGTTTTATCTTTCTTACTATCTGCCAGGTAACTACCTCTCCTTTAGAAGCAACTAACGTCCCATCGTCAAGTATTATATCTCTGGTAAGTTTTTTACCTATGAGATAGGCGACCTGTTTTGCTTCAAAGCCCTGAGAATCCTGTGCTTCCTCTTGAATCCCCTCCTCTTGAGTCTTTTGCCCTTCTAAGGAAGTCATCTCTCTTGTATCTAGTAATAAAGCAAATGGCCCAAGGGCAATGATATCCTCTCGTGGGATAGCATCTCCTATCCCTATTATCTTTATTCCAGCTACATTTAAGCTCTTTTCATCTATTAATAGTTCTTCAACCTTCCCTATAACATCTCCGTTTATACTAAATGCACTTAACCCTTTCCAATCTATACTATTTTCCAGTAGATCTATTATATCAGGTAGGTCTATAACCTTCTCAAGGGATTCTTCGGATGCAATAACAGCTTCCTTTCCTATAGCAATTATGCCTTCTTTAGGAAGGAACTTCATCCCTGCATACCAACCTCTATCCTTTACCAAAAAACCAGCTCCTGATATATTCTTTGCATCTAGAACAAATTCAGCTATAATCCCCAAATACTTTCCCGACCTATTTAATACTGGAAGATTCAGTATCTCACCTAGTGATCGCATTTTAACCTCCTATACCCTTATATCAATATTCTCTCCTAAGCCAGGCTGATGAATCTCTTCACTATCGACTTCCTCTCTATTAGACCCTCTCTGATGTGATGAACTATGATTTCCTCTATTCCCTTCATTATCAGTCACATCCTTCGTCCTATTACTCTCTTTAAAATTGTTTACCTCGTTCTGTCGCTGTTCTGTTATCTGCTTAAAGTATGACTCGAACTGTCTTCGGATAACCTCTGGAGTTTGCCTTTGAATCTCTTTAATCTTTTCCAGGTCCTGAATCCTCAGGACTGTCGGTTGAATCTCTCCCATCCTCATACTACTATAGGATACACCCCTATCTTCTCCCCATCATACATAAAATAGACGTATTTTAGCTCTGTATCTACCTTATAATTCTCATCACCTATCCATATCTTAACCCCTGGATAAACAAGCCCTCTAGCCTGTACCTTTGCACTCCTTATAGAAGAATAAAGATTTTCTCTAAGTTCTTCTATCTTTAGATTTCTTAGATTTAGTTGTTCAATTATTAATCTCTGTATCTCTCTTAACTTATTCAATTGAGCTCGTCTCATCTGTGGAAGATTCTCTTCCCTTCCATACCCCAATATATATTTTATATTATTCTCTACCTCTTTAAGTCTCTTCTCAAATTCACTTTTTTCTTTTATGAGCATTTCTAGTTCGCTAGAGCCCCAAGGGTCTTTTCCTACAATTATTACTGTAGGTGTACCAAAAGATGACCCCAAGCTTGCACTATAAACACCAGTATAGGCAAAGACCTCTCCTCCAGATATCATCCCTTTACTAGATGTAACTAAAATCTTTCCTCCACACTTTACACGACTATCCATAATCCCCTGCTCTACTATTATATCACCTTTTGCATCTATATTGGCGTTTCTAATAATCTTAGCAGCTAGATTTCCATTTACAGTAATTGTTCTCTCTATCTCTCCATATATCCCTCTCCTTACAATTAGATTCCCTCCCACCTCTATATCTGCATCCTCTATATCCTCCCATACCTCAAGGTTTCCTTCACATTTCACTTTAAAATGACTCCTTATAGTCCCCTTTACTAATACACTTCCTACAAAATCTATATTTCCTGTAGAAAAATCTACATCACGCTGGACCTCTAGAAGTGAAGAGACAGATATATTCCCATCCCTCATAAGAGGGACACCATCTATCTGAGAAACAAGGGTTACTCCATCCTCTAGAATCTGAGTATTCTTGCCTTTAGGAAGTCTTATATCTCTTCCCTTCTTAGGGGGAATAGTCTCTCCATAGACATTCATCCCCGGGGTCCCTTCAGTTGGAGGTATTTTAACCGCTAAGATATCCCCTTTGGAAACATTCTCTACATAGCCAATCTCCCTAAAGTCCACAGTTCCATCAGGATTCTCTTTAGGGGTTAATTCTTTCTTCCCTAGGTTAACTCTATATTCAATCCTTCCATCCTCCCCTGTCTTAGGAGGGATACCTTCAGCTATAATAAACTTATCAGCATATTGGAGAGAAATAATCCTTTGAATAGTATCCTCTTTTATTCCATACACTATTCTAGCCTTATCAAGGGCATCTCTTATCTCCTTTTCAGTTATAGGAGACTCTCCCTCTTCTAACGGATTTATAGTGATAAAAGCGGTCAATCTATCAGGGGAAACGTTCAGGATTATCCTCTCTTTCTCTTCAGGCATTCTCTAATATCCTCCTCAATTTCAATATAATCTGTGTATGGAGTTGAGAAACCCTAGATTCAGTAATACCCAAGACCTTCCCTATCTGTTTTAAGGTTAACCCTTCGTAGTAGTATAGACTTAAAATGTGCCTTTCTCGTTCGTCAAGTTCTGAAATCGCCCTAGCTAAAATTTCTAGTTGTTCTCTTTCTATTATATCTTCTTCTATAGAATTCTTACCATTGGCAAACTCCTGCCCTTTCTCCTCAAGTAATTCCTCGATAGAGCTCACCGTTATAGGATGGATCTCTTCGAGAAGCTCATAGTATTTTCCTATATCCAAACCTAATCTTTCAGCTATCTTCTCATCTGTAATATCTTCAATATCGAATTCACTCATTACATCAGAGACCATTTTAAATTTCTCTCTCTGTCTTCTAGTGAGGGTATCTTCATTCCTTAGCGCATCTCTTATAGCTCCTCTTATCCTGTTTATCGCATACAACTCAAACCTTACACCCTTTGTTTCATCATACCGATCTATCGCTTCCATTAATCCTATAACTCCCCAGTTAAACAGGTCCTCTTTAGATATCACACCTGACTCTCTAATATAAAATCGGTTCATAACATATTTAACTAAAGGGAGATACCTTATAGCAAACTCCTCTTTCTTCTCTTTGGAGAGTTTCATTTAGAACTCTCTTTCTCCTCTTCCTATCGTCTTTACTTTTACCAGCCCAGAATCTACATAAAATTCCATAGTACGCCCAAAACTTCCTCCGGTATCTTCCCCAAGGATAGGTATACCTAGATTCTGTAACCTCTCCTTTACCACAGAGATATTTCTAGCACCGATATTTATCTTATCCTCTCTCCCTTTTATAGAAAACATCTGGCTTCCACCAGCTATCTTAGCTACAATAACTGATTTATTAGCTCCTACCTTTATCATCTCATCTACTAGAAAAGGAACTCCAGTATCAGCAAACTTAGTGGGAGAGACACTATCCTTATCATTTTGATTTAAAGGTAGAAGTATATGGACCATTCCCCCTATCCTCTTTATAGGGTCATAAAGAGCTACACCAATACAAGAACCAAGTCCTATACAAACCAATATCCCGCTTACCTTTAAGATATGCCATTCTCCTATTCCTACTGTGATCTTTTCTCCAGCCATAGCCTATACACTTACTCCTAAGGCATTAAATATCTTTTCTAGGGAGCTAGGACTAGGAACAAAAAGAAGATAACCATCTATCACCTCACCCTTCACAGCAAACTCAGCGATTACAATAAGAATTATATTATTCCCATCAGCTCCTGTGACCAAGACACTATCGAGAATTGCCCCTGCCATATCATCAGCTATCCCAGGTACAGTTGGTATAAATGTCATATTGGTAAAGCTCCCAAGGGCATTTAAAAATGTTGTACCAACAATATTCCCCACCTCTAATAAGACAGATTGTCTTATCTCTTGGCTAATATCGTTTGGAGAAAAACCAGCTACTATATTCTCTATAAGCCTTTCAGAACTTTCTTTTGTAAAAAGGAGTAGTATCTGGGCATCCACATCGCCTTCAACTAAAACGGTAACTCCCATTACAGGAACATCTGCTCCTCCCAATATGTATGGGACATCCTTTAATTCCAGTAATTTTACATCTGGCACATTCATATCTACCCGCTGGTTGAGGAGCTGAGAAAGACTGGTAGCAGCATTACCAGCCCCTATATTCCCTAATTCTTTAAGAATATCAAGGTGCATCGCATTAAATTCCATCTGAAGTTCTATCCTCCAATTAAATATTTGCTAGGGTATTTACATCTAGGATCAAAGCTACTTTTCCATTACCAAGAATAGTAGCCCCAACAAAACTTCTATTCTGATTCACAACCCTATCAAGAGATTTTATTACGATCTCCTCTTCCCCTAAAAGACCATCTACCCCTATACCAACCTGCTTGCCTCCAGTTCTAGCAATAACAGCAAAGTTGCAAGGTGCATCTACCCTTAAGTTAAGGACATCAGCAAGTCTATAGAGAGGGATGACCCGCCCTCTCGAGTAGATCACCTCTCTATTCTTTATAGTCTTTATAGATGCCTCTTCTAACCCAATAATCTCCTCTACATTACTAAGAGGAATCGCATAAACCTCATCTAGTACCTTTACAAGAAGAGATTGAATAATTGCCAAGGTGAGCGGTAATCTTATAATTACCTTTGTCCCCTTTCCTGGACTACTCTCTACCCTGATACTTCCATTTAGCTCTTCTACACGTTTTTTAACTACATCCATTCCAACCCCTCTACCAGAGACATCGGTAGTCTTCTCAGCAGTACTGAACCCTGGCAAGAACAGTATCTCGTACAAGTCCTCTTCCTGAACCCTACCCAGGTTTTCTTCAGAGATTATTCCACGTTCTATAGCCTTCTTCTTTACCTTCTCCAGGTTTATCCCAGCGCCGTCATCTTCCACCTCTATATAGATATTGTTACCCTCATGATAGGCAAGAAGTTTTACCACCCCTTCCTCTGGTTTACCAACCTTAACTCTTTCCTCAGGAGTTTCTATCCCATGGTCTATAGCGTTCCTTATAAGATGCATTAATGGGTCTCCCATAGCATCTATCACAGTTTTATCCAATTCTGTATCTGCCCCATATATCTCTAATCTTATCCTTTTATTCAATTCCTGGGAGAGGTCTCTTACCATCCTAGGAAAACGATTAAACAATTGTTCTATAGGAACCATCCTTACCTTCATTACAAGATTCTGCAGGTCATTTGTAATCCTAGCTAACTCATCTGTAGCACTCCCCAGGTCTTTTATCTGTGCCAGATGTGTTCGTTGTATAACGAGTTCTCCTACTAGATTCATAAGTTCGTCCAATCTTTCTACATCTATTCTTATCGTCTGACCCATACGGGCTAATCCTTTAGTCTCCTGTCTCTCTAGGGATATCTCTTGGACTTCAGAAATCTTCCCTTCAGCAGAAATAGGAGGTTGTTCGTTAGTATCCTCTTCTAACTCTATAGGATTAATGTCAACCTTCTCTATTTCAGATATCTGAAGGATAGAATTCTTTACACTCTCTAGGGTTTCCTTAGTTACAAATATCACCTCAAAATCCAGATCAAACTTTTCTGACTCCAAGTCGGTAGCTGATGGCTCGGAATGAATAATCTCTCCCCTTTCTTCTAACACCTTAAACACCATATAAGCCCTTACCGATTTCAATACCGTACCTTGAGCAAGTCTTACATAGATATCATACACATTGAAACCTTTACCTTTAGCCTCTCTTATCACACCCATACTATATGGGTCTAAAATATCCCTGCTAGAAGTAACAGGAGTGATCTTAAGGTCTTGCCCTATAGCATTATTATCTATCGTCTTAAATTTAGCTATTACATCTTTCATCTCGGGAATCTCATCATTACCGGTAGTAGAAATACTCTCTAATCCCCTATCTAAGGCATCAAAACTAGAGAACAAAAGATTTATTATGTCTCTATTTGCTTTAATCTTGTCCTTCCTTAGGTCATCAAGGATATTCTCCATATTATGGGTGAGTGTTGCCATATTATTAAACCCCATAGTAGCAGACATCCCCTTCAATGTGTGAGCTATTCTAAATATCTCATCGAGCAGGTCCTTGTTATCAGACTCCTTCTCCAAATCAAGAAGAAGTTGATTAAGTCTTATCAAATTTTCTCTTGATTCATCTAGAAATATCGGTAGATATTCTTGATTATCCATCACTTTACCCTCTCGTAAAAGAATAATTCTATAGGTTTTAATCTATACCTCTCTGGTTGAAATATCCTCTCCGTATTACCCAAGAATAATATCCCTCCAATCTTTAGGTTTTCTCCAAAGTTCTTAAAGACATACTCTCTTGCATCCTGGGTAAAATATATTATAACATTACGGCATATAATCAGGTTCATATCTCTTGGATAAGGGTCTTTGAGGAGGTCTAGATAAGAAAATTTCACCAATGAAGGTATCGGGTCCTTAATCCTGTAAGAATCTTCCCCATCCTTTATAAAGTATCTCATCAATCTTTGAGAAGACACATTTTTTAACTCTTCACCCTTGAATACCCCTTCCTTTGCCCTTGAGAGTACCTTTTGGTCTATATCAGTAGCTATGATATTAAAACTCTTTACTCTAAGTTCATCCAGAATTATAGCTATTGAGTATGGCTCTGCTCCATAGGAACATCCAGCACTCCAAATATTCAAAACATTAAATCTCTTTAAGAGAAGAGGGATAAACCTGTTCTTCAACATCTCAAACTGCTCTGGGTTTCTGAAAAACTCAGACACATTTATAGTAAGCCTATCTAAGAATTCCTTTTGCAGATAGACATCCTTTTCCAACTTATAATAAAAGGTGACAAAATCCTTTGCCCCTACCTTATCCATTAAGACTCCAATTCTGCGCTTTACCTGATGACTCTTATAACCATCGAGGTCTATGTCCAGAAGCATCTTTATCTTTTTTTTGAATATCTCATAATCATCTAATAAAATACTCATATCTCCAAGATTGTCCTTTCTATCTCAGAGGCGATAGAATCTAATTCTACTATCTTATCCACCACACCTTTCTCTATTGCCGCCTTAGGCATACCAAAAACTATACAACTCTTCTCATCCTGGGCTATAGTCTTCCCCCCAAACTTCTTTATCTCTTCCATCCCCTTAGCTCCATCTACCCCCATTCCAGTAAGGAGAACTCCAACTGTCTTATCTTTAAAGCTTTGTGCCCCAGTAATCATACTTATATCAACTGCTGGTCTAACCCCCCAGATCGGTGGATCCTTTGTTAGAGAAAACCTGGAACCCTCTATAATCAAATGATATCCTCCGGGGGCAATATAAGCCATTCCACCTTTAAGAGATTCTCCTCCTTCCGCCTCTTTTACTAGGAATCTAGATGAACTATCCAATCTTTCAGCTAACGACCTAGTAAATCCAGCAGGCATATGTTGAACAATTACAAGAGAGACATCAGAAAGAAGAGATAAATTAGATAAAACCTGATAAATAGCTTGGGGACCCCCAGTACTTGCCCCAATAATAACTAGTTTTTTAGGAGGACCACCAGGATACTTTATTTCTTTCCTGGTGGAAACAGCTACTGAAGGGATAAATCTCCCTTTAGACCTTGCTACATAGATGATCTTTGTCTTTAGCTCTTCGGCAAAGGAATCAAAATTAGAAAACAGGTCAGTAGGCTTAGTAATAAAATCGGCTGCCCCATTCATCAATGCCTGTACAGTGATGGAGGCGTCTTTTGTAGTCAAGGCACTTACCATAATCACAGGGACCTGTTTTACATTTATAATCCTAGAAAGGGTCTCTAATCCATTCATTCTTGGCATCTCAACATCTAAGGTTACTACATCAGGGTCTAAGGTCTTTATCATCTCTATAGCTTCCATCCCGTCCTTTGCGCTCCCCACTACCTCTATTTCAGGCTGCTTCTCTAGTATATCCTTCATAATCCTTCTCATTAAGGCTGAATCGTCGACTACTAGTACTTTAATCATATCTCCATCCCTTTTTTAGAAGATTCCTCTGATAATTAAATATAAACCTTACCAATCTCTCTCTTTCTTTATCCTCTATATTTATAAACCTTATTCCTGCATAAATAGTCTTCCTTGTTTTATTATTAACTAAATCCTCTACTATCTCCACCCATACAACCTCTCCTTCTGTACTTATAGAAGGTTCAGGAGGCGGAAGAGTTATCCTCAATTGAATAATATCCCTTATCTTGAGAGGTTCCAGTAGAACAATCTTTGTCCCACCCCCGCTTATATCCTTTGTATAAGCCTCATATACCCTATCATCTCCCTTTAAGGTATAGATTACAGAAAGGGTTATTGGAATCCTTACATTCTCTCTCCTCTGAACCCTAGAAACCCTTTCATCTGTAACAATAAATAAAATTGGTAGAGGTTCAATCTGCCTTTTAGTTACCTCTCCTTCTATTCTATAAACAGCGTCTTTGCTAGGTGAAAAGACCGCTACCCTTGTTCCCACACCTATAGGCACAGGAACGACTCCTATAAATGGTAATGCAAGAAGTAGGGTATTATCATTGATATCCTCTATTCTGCTAGCATAATACCCCTGATAATCTCCTTCTAAAACCTGTATAGTAACCTTTTTATTAGCAGTAAATGCCTTATGTTTCATCTCACACTTATCTTATCTACTATACTCTTAAAAAATCTCTTAAAACCGGCTCCCTTCTTCTCTTCCCCTGCAATCTTAACTGCTATATCGTTTAAAGCCCTTGCCGCCTTAGAAAATGGATATCTGACTACAAACAGATTCTGTTCTCTTATCGCCCTTTCTACCCACACATCCTCTGGAATACTTCCGAGATAACTTATACTGAGTCTTAGGAATCTTGAGGTAAGGATATTTAATCTAGTTATACTCTCTTCACCATCTGAAGAGTTATGAGTTTTATTTACTATAGCCCTTATCTCTTTCTTTTCATCCATAAGATTGAGAGCCTTTATAATGGTATAGGCATCAGCTAATGCGGTAGGCTCAGGGGTCATAACAAGAAGTACCTCATCGCTTCCAGATGCAAATGTCAGAACATCCTGATGTATTCCAGCACCAGCATCTATAAATATATAGTCTACACTCTTACCAAGTCTTACCATCTCATCCATAAGCAGCTCCTGTCTATAGGGTTCTATCTGAGAGAGTTCTAATGCACCAGAGCCTCCAGGAATAACAAGGATACCTTCGGGTCCATAGGTAACTACAGACTCCAAGGAGAGATTTCTATATATTACATCATATAAGGTATACTTAGGATTTATACCTAGGAGAACCTCTACATTAGCCAAACCAAGGTCTCCATCAATTATCAGGACATTCTTGCCCAATCTTCTTAAAGCAACAGCTAGATTCACGCAAATGTTTGTCTTTCCTGTACCACCCTTACCACTAAGTATAGTAATGACCCTTCCATTACTACTCATCTATCCTCACGTTCCTTTTCAATATAAGGTTAGCTAACTTCTTGCTTTCACCTGGTTCTATATCTCCAGGGATATTTTGCCCATTAGTTATATAGGCTATAGGAAGGTCCGTATAGGTAGGAATATTTATAACATTCCCTAGTGATACAGCTTCATCAAGCTTTGTCATTACCACAGAGGTTGGATGAAGTTGCTTGTATGTAGCAAATATCTCCTTTAAGTATCTAAAATTATCTATAATACTCATAACTAGATATATCCTAAGTCCTTGAAGAGGGATGGTATAGATAAATTTCCTAAGCCTTTCTATATATTCACCGTCCTTTCTATTTCTCCCTGCACTGTCTATAAGAACTACATCTTTAGAGTCAAACCTTCTTAACGCCCTTTCAAATTCTCTGACATTAAAAGCAACTTCGATAGGGATGTCTAAGATCTTCCCATACATCTTTAACTGTTCTACCGCACCAGTTCTATAGATATCGGTAGTAATAATTGCAGTATCTCTATTCTTTTCTAATGCATAATAAGATGCCAGTTTTAAAAGTGTAGTAGTCTTACCTACTCCAGGAGGTCCAATAAATATAGAGAGAAGCTTTGCTTTATCCAATGATGGCTTCTCTACTTTAATTAAATTATTAAGAAGCGTCTCTACTATATTTGTATCTAAGGTTTTTAACTTTATCTTATTACCCCCAGTAGCCTCAATATAATTAGATATAATATTATTTATTATATCATTATCTACCTCTTCCTTTTTTAATATATCTTTTAATTCGTAAAGGGCAGGAAAATCTGAGATGATTTCATCTTTATATGGAGTAGAAGAAACCTTTTCATGAAGTTCAAAATTTATTTCCTTTGCAGCAGTAATCTCTACTTCTGTTAATCCAAACATACCTCTTAAACCCTTTTTCTTTACCTTCTGAACGAGGAGCAGTGTAGCATCCTCTCCTAAGTCTTCTTTTACCTTACTAATTGTCTCTTCTACCGTTCTTCCATAAAATTTCTTCACTATCATAGCATAATAACCCCGATATTTTCCAATTTTAACGTTCTATCTATCTCACTATAAGCCAAAACAGATATCTGAGGGAAGAACCTTTCCAATAATCTTTTTAAAGGTAATCTCAGTTGAGAAGAGGTTACTATTACTGGTTGGAACCCTTTTTTTGTGCTCTCCTCAATTAATGCGCTGGTCCTATTTATTAGATTCTGCCAGGACTCAGGTTCGAGAGAAAGGACGGTTCCCTGGTCTGTCTTAAATAGACTTGAAACAAGTTTTTCCTCCGTTTTAGGGTCTATAAGTATTACAGGGAGTGTTCCTTCAGGGGTAGCCCATTCTCTACTTATTATTCTTCCCAAACCTTCTCTTACCCTCTGAAGCATTATCTCTAAATCCTTTGTGACTCTTGCTGTATCTGAAGCTATTTCAAGTATTGTCACTAGGTCTCTTAAGGGTACTCTTTCTCTGAGCAAGGCTTGTAGGAGTCTCTGGATCTCCCCTAAAGAAAGTTGATTAAGGGCATCATCAGCCACCGCAGGATAATTCTCTCTTACTACATCTATTAATCTTTGAACATCCTGGCGGGTAAGGAGTTCATCCCCATGCTGTTTTATTATCTCTGTAAGATGGGTGGCAATAACAGCAGACCCTTCTATTACCGTATATCCTTTCCCCTCTATTAGGCTTCGAGCTTCTATAGGAACCCATCTGGCAGGAAGACCAAAGATAGGCTCTTTAGTATCTATCCCTTCAACCTTTAAATCTTCCGGATTTATCACCATTAAATATCCAGGGATTATTTCCCCCTTTGCAACATCTACCCCTCTTATCTTTATCGTATAGCTATTAGGTCTTAACTGTATATTATCTCTTATCCTTATAGGAGGGACAATAATGCCAAGTTCCTGAGCAATCTGCCTTCTGACCATAGTAATCCTTTCAAAGAGGTCTCCTCCTTGAGACTTATCAGCTATAGGGATCAGACCATAGCCTATCTCCAGTTCCATAGGATCGACAGTTACTAATGGCATAACAGACTCTATACTTTTGCCAGCAGAAACTTCTTTTTCCTTAACCTCTATTCTTCCAGATGGCACCATCCTGAGAAGATAGGAAGAGATTCCCATAAGAAGTGCAAAGAGAAAGAAGGTAAATTTAGGCAATCCTGGTATAATCCCTAGGGCTAAAAAGACTCCTGCCAGTATACCCATAACCTTGGAACTAGAGAATACCTGTTTTGTGAAGTCTTTTCCTAAATTTTCTTCAGAAGCACTTCTTGTAACTATAAGTCCAGTAGCAGTAGACACTAGAAGGGAAGAAACCTGATTTACAAGTCCATTTCCCACGGTAAGTAAAGCATAAGCTTGTAGTGCCCCTTGGAAATCCATTCCTCTCTGCAACATACCTATAAGCCACCCTCCTAAGAAATTCACAGCGGTAATAATAATGGCAGCTACTGCATCTCCTCTTACGAATTTACTAGCACCATCCATAGCACCATAAAAATCTGCCTCTTGTTCTATCTGTCTTCGTCTATTCCTAGCATCTTCTTCCGTTATAAGACCTGCATTCAAATCCGCATCAATACTCATCTGCTTTCCTGGCATAGCATCTAGAGTAAATCTAGCTGCTACTTCTGCTACTCGCTGGGTACCATTAGTAATGACCACAAATTGAATCACTATAAGGATCAGGAATATTACAAGTCCCACTATATAATTTCCGCCCACTACAAATCTTCCAAAGGCATTGATCACTTCTCCTGCATATCCATTTAAGAGAATCAACCTAGTAGCTGATATACTCAGTGATAGCCTGAACAGAGTAGCAAAAAGAAGGATGGATGGAAAGGCAGAAATCTCTAATGCTTCTTTTATATATATACTTATGAGTAGAAGAGCAAGAGAAAAGCTCAAATTGAACGTAAGTAGAATATCTAAGAAGAACGGAGGTAATGGGACTATCATCATAACAACAATAAGGATTATCCCTAAAGCCAAAGAGATATCACTATATTTAAAGATACTACTGAACCTTAGATTCTCCAATCTAAGACCTCCTTCTCCTATAAACATAAGCTAAAACCTCAGCTACTGCCTGATAAAGCCTTGGCGGAATCTCCTCTCCAATATCTACAAGTTTATAGAGCATCTGAGCTAGGGGTGGATTAACAATGATGGGAACATTCCACCTTCTTCCCTCGATTTTTATCCTTTGAGCCATAAGCCTAACCCCTTTAGCTAATACAACAGGGGCTTTCATAGTTTTAGGTTCATATTTTAAAGCTACAGCATATTCAGTAGGGTTTGTAACAATCACATCAGCCTTTCGAACCTCTTGCATCATCCTCCTTGTGGCAAGTTCTCTCTGTTTCTGTTTTATACGGCTTCTGATTAGTGGATCTCCTTCCGTTTCTTTCAATTCTTCCTTTAGTTCTTCCTTTGTCATCCTTATGTTAGATTCAAACTCTCGCCTCTGGAAGAGGTAATCAGCTAGTCCTAAAACTAATAAAAATATACCTGCCTCTTGGGAAAAACGTAGTATACTACCAGTTATAAACTGAAGAATTCCTGAAAGAGAGACCTTCCAGAGAGAAAATACATCCCTCTCCATACCCTGCACAAAACTATACCCTAAAAAACCCAAGATAGCTATCTTCACTATAGATTTAAGAAGCTCCACCAGTGACCTCTTAGAAAATATTCGTCTTAACCCTGCCAATGGATTTATTCTTGATAGTTCTGGAGTAATAGGTCCAGAAGAGAATAAAAACCCCGTCTGAACAAAACCTACCAGAAGACTTACTATGAAGACTATGCCTAAGATAGGAAGTAAAATGATAAAAAAATTATAGACTATATCCTGGATGACCTTTCTGGTAGACTGAACAGTAAGGGTAAAGACATTCATATTACTTAGGTACCTTACAAGGATACTACTTATCTGGATATAAATAGTGTGGATAAGAGAGCCTATTATCATTATGCCTGCTATAAATGTAATAGCAGATAATAGCTCTAAACTCTGAGCGACTTGTCCTTTCTTCCTAACCTCTTCTCTTCGTCTGGGAGTTGCTTGTTCTGTTCTCTCTCCATCTGGCATATTAAGCAAAACCTCTTATAATATACATTAAATTTCTAATCAAAAATGGCATCTCTCCATTTAATACATCCGGGATACTGCCAATGAGGATACTTAAAGCTAAAAATGATATGCCTGTCTTAAGAGGCAATCCAATGATAAATATATTTATCTGAGGAACTGTTCGGGCTATTATACCAGTTATTATATCTACAAGTATAAGGAGTGTAACAATTGGAGCCACGAACCTTAGGGCTACTTGGATGGTAAAATCTCCTATAAGTCTAAAGGAGTATAGTAACACAGGCCCTTTCAAAATTATTCCTTCTAAAGGAACTAGATTAAAACTATATCCTATAGCCTCAATGAACCGAGTATACCCTCCCCCAACTAAGAAAATGAGCATACTAGAAACAAAAAGGATGTCTCCTATAGGAGAACTTTGAACCTCAAAGGATGGATTGATTACATTAGCCAGGCTTAATCCTACTTGAAAATCAATAATCTGACCAGCTATCTGAAAGGCGTAGAATACCAAAGAGGTAAGAAATCCTATAATCATACCAAGCATAAGTTCTTTTACAGAAGAAAGAACCAACAAACCTAAATTAGGCAGGGTCTTCAAGGAATAGATTTGGGAAAAGACAAGACTTATAGCTATAGAAAAGGAAATCTTTGCATAGGCAGGAACCATTCTACTACTTATAGGCTGAAAGGTAAACACAAAACCTGCAATACGGATAAGTATCAGAAGAAAACTCATAAACTGTAATAGAGAGATACCTAGTATATTCACCTTGGCAGTACACTCCCCATCTGAATAAACATATGCTTAGAGTAATCAACTAGAGTACCAAGCATCCATCCTCCTAAGATTATTAATACTATAAAGACTATTAATATCTTAGGAGCAAAAGCCAGCGTTGCTTCATGGATCTGAGTTAAAGCCTGGAATAAACTTATAAGTATCCCTACTACAAGGCTCACTATTAATACTGGTCCTCCTACTAACATTATTGTGGTTAATGCATTCTTTATGATGGACAGTGCCTGTTCTATACTCATTTCATCCCCTCTTTAATGAAAACTCTGCACTAAAGAGCCAACTATAAGATTCCAACCATCTACAAGAACAAACAGTAGAAGTTTAAATGGTAATGAAATCATCACCGGAGGTAGCATAAGCATCCCCATAGCCATAAGGATACTTGCCACCACCATATCTATAACCAGAAATGGAAGATAAAGCATAAATCCCATCTGGAAAGCAGTGGTAAGCTCGCTAATCATAAATGCAGGGATGAGTACATAGGTTGGGACATCCTCTTGGGTATTCGGTCTGGGTATCTTTGCCAATTTCACAAAGAGAGCAAGGTCATTTTCTCTTGTCTGATTAAACATAAATTCCCTTAAAGGCTTTACACCTCTATTTAACGCCTCCTGAAAGGAGATCTCTCCCTTCATATATGGATTCCAGCTAACCTTTTCTATCTTGGAAAATGTAGGCATCATAGTAAATAAGGTCAAGAATAAAGCTAGCGCTACTATTATCTGCCCTGGCGGAATCTGTTGGGTCCCTAAAGATGCCCTAAGAAAACTTAGAACTACTACAATACGGGTAAAAGATGTAACCATTATAGCTATAGATGGAGCTAGAGAAAGAATGGTGAATAGTCCTAAAAGTTGAAGAGTACTCGCGACATCTTGCGGCTTATTGGAAGGAGTTATCTCCAAGTTAATCCTAGGTATTTCCTGCGCTCTAATTATATTAGTATATAGGAGGAGAGGAATTATTATAACCACTATTACCCAAAGGGGTCTATAACCTAATATCTTCTTTATCTTTTTTTTCATAATCGGAGAACTCCTTCAATAATACTATACTGCTAGGACTACATCCTATAAGAAAATATTGGTCTCTAAATCTTACTATGTGAAGGGAAACATTTGTACTTAAGTATATCCCTTCTATATGCCTTAGTTCCTTGGCTGGGACCTTTATCCAGGGGAATTTTCTATTTTTTACAATCCACCATATAAGGAAAAGCAAAACAAAAACAACACATATGGCAAGGAAAAATCTAAAGATCAAATAGGAAGACATCTTAACCTACCACTTTTTTTACTGCCTCTAGTACCCTGTCAGGTTGAAATGGTTTTACTATAAAGTCTTTAGCCCCTGCCTGGATAGATTCTATAACCATTGCCTGTTGCCCCATAGCGCTACACATCACAATCTTGGCTTCCGGGTCTATCTTCCTTATCTCTTTCACAGCTGCAATACCATCCATCTCTGGCATCGTAATGTCCATAGTAACTAGGTCTGGTTTAAGTTCTTTATATAGAGTTACTGCTTCCAATCCATTTGAAGCCTCTCCTGCTATTTCATATCCATTCTGAGACAATATATTTTTTAACATCATACGCATAAAAGCTGCATCATCCACAATAAGAACTCTTTTAGCCATTTTCATCCTCCATCTTCTTCTCTGGATTTAAAATCTCAGTAATACGTACACCAAAATTTTCGTCAATTACTACAACTTCACCTTTAGCTATTAACTTTCCATTAGCTAGAATATCTACTGGCTCCCCTGCCAATTTTTCCAATTCTATTATAGAACCAGGGGACAGAACAAGTATATCCTTTATAAGCATCCTTGTTCTCCCAAGCTCTACTGAAACCTGTATAGGAACATCTATAAGCAGGTCTAAATTACTAATCGGTTCCTTTGGTTTAGAAGCAGCCAACGGCTGGAAATTAACAGGCTGGACAACTTGGGGTCTCTCTGGCTTAGAACTATCTGTATCATACTTAACCTGCACATCGGGAACAGCTATAGAGAACCTAGATAATAACTTTTCCTCCGAGGTTTTTTCTATAAATTGGAAGAGTTGATTATCTGGTTGTCCCTCCATCCTGAGTATGTATTTAAAACAAATCATATCTTCATTAAATACCATATCTTTATAAGCATCATCTAGAAGGTGGAGCTCTAGAGGAGTTATCTGAAGCTTTTTGCCTAATACTTCTGATAGTGATAGGGCAATAGTCCCTATCATCTGACTAAATGCCTCAGAAAGAGCACTCATAGAAAGCTCGTTGAACTCTCTTAGTGGAGGCTCCTCACCCATCATAAGAGAAGCTATTAGGAGGGCACTATCCTTATCTAGCAGGAATATCATTTTGCCCAATTCATTAGTACTGGTAGTTACAATTATATAAGAACTGGGAGAGATAGATTGTTTTATCACATCTATATTCTCTCTACTAATATTATTTATTACTACATCCTTTCCGATAAGAGCAGAAAGTGTAGTACCTGCAGACTTTAATGCAGTCGTCCATATCTCTTCTATACTCTTTACCATCCCCATAGACTATTCACCTCTTGGGATATTCTCTAGAATTTTTACCCCTATCTTTTTACCCACTGTCCCAGGTCTTCCCAAATACTTTGGTTGATCTCCCACCTTTACCACTAATGGGTCCATAATAAGGGTATTCAGTTTAATTATATCTCCCTCCTTCAAATTCATCAGCTCACGAAAAGAGATCTCTGCTACTCCTAGCTCCACCGTTACAGGAACCATTATGTTTTCTAATCGTTTCTTTATCTGTTGTAGGACCTCTTCCTGTCTAGATGTTCTACGAGAAAACCACTGTCTGGCATTTAACTTTGGAAGGATTGCTTCTAACATTTCACTTGGTAGGCATAGATTTATAAGTCCACTTGAGCCTTCTCCAATCTGAAGAGAAAAGGAGAGAAGTGCTATTACCGAAGAAAACGGAACAATCTGCTGAATAAACTGAGGATTCGTTTCTATTCCTGACCTCACCGGAGAAGTCTTTATAATTGAACCCCATGCTTCTCCTAATAACTCAAGAATATGGTCTACTATATCTTCCAAAATGCTCATTTCTATATCTGTCAAATCTCTATTCTTCTTTATCCCTTTACCTGGCCCACCCAAGAGTCTATCTATCATACTAAATATAATACTATTGCTTATCTCTAATAATGCGGTTCCACTCAAAGACTCCATAGTATATATAACGATAAAGGATGGTACAGGGACACTCTGGATATATTCACCATAGGGAAGCTGATCTACCCCGGCTATATTGCAATGAACTACAGTTCTTAATCTACTCGAAAGATACAGAGAAAGAGACCGAGAGAATGTCTCATGGAGCATCTCTAAGGTTCGTAATTGCTCTTTAGAAAACTTATTAGGTCTCCTAAAGTCATATGGCTTTATCTTACGTTCCTTAGTCTCCTCTTGTATCTCCTCTACCTTTAACTGTCCAGCCGATAAGGCCGAAAGTAAGGTATCTATCTCTTCTTGAGAAAGAATCTCTGGCATACTCTCACCTACTGAACCACCATATCGGTAAATAATATATTCCTAATTACATTTGCAGATAATACTGAATTAAGCTTTTGTACAATCCTAGATTTTACCTGTTCTACTCCACCAGGAGTAGAAAGTTCATCTACCTTAGTACCTTTGAAGATTGCTATAATCTCGTCTCTTATCATAGGCACATTAGAGTTGACTACCTTAGCAGCTTCTCCATCAGTTACTTCAAGAACTATAGAGACCTTTATATAGTGGAAACCTCCCCCATCCTGTGCTATATTAGTGAGTATTTCTTTATTGAGAGGCACAAGGACAGGTTCTACCTTTTTAGGAGTAGTATCCCCCTTCCTTACAAACTGTAACACTACAAATACCCCTCCAACTGCTATAATCGCAACTATAGCTATTATAATGATTAGTTTCTTATTCATTTATTTTCTATCACCGTTGGAGACTGTATAGGTGGCTCACCTTTAGTAGCTTCTTCTAAGAGCACTACTATATCTACCCTTCTATTTCTCGCCCTATGATCATCAGTATCATTAGGGAAAAGAGGTCTAAATTCCCCATACCCGACCGCAGACATCTTTGTAGGGTCTAAACCAACCTCTTCTACCAGATATCTCAATACTGTAGTAGCCCTAGCAGTTGATAATTCCCAATTAGAAGGAAACTGTGGTGTATTTATAGGCCAGTTATCGGTATGTCCTTCTATTCTTATCTGATTAGGAAGTTTCTTAAGAGCTTTACCTATATTGTCTAGTATTACTCTAGAACGAGGCTTTAAATCCGCTTTCCCTAGGTCAAAAAATGTAGAGTCCTTTATACTTATAACTAGTCCCCTCTCATTAATAGAGGTCTGTACAGAACCTTTTAATCCTGCTCCCTCAACAATACTTTGGATCTGATGCATAGCCTCTGTAAGCTGGGCTATATTTGCCCTCTCTGGGCCCATTGTTTCTACAGATATACTCTGTCCTCCTGAAAGTATACCTGTTCCCCCTTTAAATGCAGACTGTAAAGAGATTGCTAATTCTCTAAACCTTGCCGCATCTACACTGGCAAAGGTAAAGAGCATCACAAAGAATATCATAATCTGAGTAACCATATCTCCATAGGATGTCATCCAGAGAGGAGCACCTGGTGGTGGATTTTCAGGCTTTTTCTTTAACGCCATATACTTCTTCCACCTCTCTTTCTTTTTTAAGATTTTTCCTCAATTTAGGGGGGAGAAAGGCATAAAGTTTCTGCTCTAGGATTCTTGGATTTTCTCCAGCCTGAATCGAGAGAATTCCTTCTATCTCTATAGCCTTAAGAAGTGATTCATCAGCATTCTTCAATTTTAGTTTGTTTGCTATAGGTCCTGTTACCACATAAGCCAGGAATGCCCCGTAGAAAGTAGTAACTAAGGCTACAGCCATAGATGGACCTATGCTAGAAGGATCATTGAGCGAACGAAGCATCTGTATTAGCCCTATAACTGTACCAAGGAGTCCAAATGAGGGTCCAAAACCTGTAATGGTCTCAAAAATTCCTACACCTACCTTGTGCCTTTCTTCAACAAAAGAAAGCTCAGTCTCTAGGATATTCCTTACCAACTCAGGGTCCACCCCATCCACTACGAGTTGGACACCCCTTCTTAAAAATTCGTCCTCTAGCTGTGACGCCTCTTCATCTAGGGCAAGAAGTCCTTCTCTTCTTGCCTTTTCAGCTAACTCTACTAAGGTCTCTATACTCTTTTCATAGTCAGGATTTTTCCCAAAGAATGCTATCTTCAATACCTGGAAAGTAGAAAGAATCTGGTCTAATCTGAAGCTAGTAATAGTAGCCATAAAGGCTCCACCGAAGGTAATAATAATTGAGGGGATATTAATAAATGCAGATATACTCCCCCCACTAGAGATCCCATAAAATATAAAAGCTATACCACCTATAACCCCAAGGAATGTTGCTAAATCCATAAGTATTGCCTCCTAAGACTGTCCGATGATTCCTATTATAGACATCTTATATTCTATGATCTTTCTTATTATCTCTTCCATCGTCTCTTTCACCACAAAACGCTTTCCAGTAGTAAGAGAAATCATAGTATCAGGAGTAGCTTCAATCGTTTCTATTAACTCAGCATTTATTACAAACTTAGTATTATTAAGCCTTGTAACCTGTATCATCTCTTAAGATTCACCAGTTCCTGTAACATCTCGTCAGATGTGGTAATAACTCTAGAGTTTGCCTGAAATCCTCTCTGGGTAATTATCATATTGGTAAACTCATTGGCAATATCTACATTAGACATTTCTAGCGCTCCTACATAGAGGGTTCCTCTACCTCCACTTCCAGGTGTTCCTATTAAGGGTTCTCCAGAATTTACAGAGACTTCAAAGAGATTCGAGCCTGACCTAGTAAGTCCACCAGGATTTCCAAAGTTAGCTAAAGCTATCTGTCCTAAGGTCTGATTAAGTCCATTGGAATAGATCCCTGTGATAATACCGTCCTTACTAACTGTGAAATCAGTAAGAGAACCCATAGGATAACCATTCTGATAGGAAACACTAATACTTGTATCTCCACCAAGCTGGGTAACATTTGAAAAATCCGGAGTAATGTTCAAGTCTGCAGAACCATTAGTCATATGAATAGTAAGGGAAGAAACAGCAGAACTAGTAGTATTATAGGTACCATCATTATTAAAAACAATATTAGATGTCCAGCCTGATATATCTGTTCCATCTAAAGAAGCAGTAACATCCCATTTATTTACATCTGTCTTTGTAAAAGTAAATCTCAACGTATGAGCCACTCCTAAGGAATCATAGACAGTTGTAGGAGCATTAAAACTGGTAGACACCGCACTTCCTGCATCCAGATTACCAACCACCCTTATATTAGAAGTAGCTTTAGCCATCATCTGCTGCCCCTTTGGAATTATTATTGGTTCTACAGGCATACTAGAGTCTATACTTCCATTTGCATTAGCCTTCCATCCTAAAACCTTAAATCCGTTGTTCGGATTTATTAAACTCCCATCGAGTCCTATACTAAATGCACCATCTCGAGTGAAATAACTCTTATTCCCATCGGAAACAATAAAGAATCCATCACCTTGAATAGCAAAATCAGTGGGATTCCCTGTATACTGAGGATTCCCTGGGGTATTAATTGTATTTATCCCAGCCACTATCATACCTAAACCTACCTGCATAGGGTCTGTGCCACCAAAGCCTCCTTGAGGAGCAGATGCTCCTTTTAACATCTGATAAAAGAGGTCTTGGAATGTCACCCTTGCCAACTTATAACCTGTAGTATTTACATTTGCTATATTATTAGCTATCACATCCATCCTTATCTGGTGATTCCTTAAACCTGATACTCCTGCAAACAGTGAACGCATCATAGTTTATCAATCCTCCTTTGAGGGCTCCCTCTTAGAGGTCCAGCCCTAAATTTTTATAATATCACTACTCCATCTATATTGGTAAAGATTCTATTCTTTAAACCTCCCTCTTCTATGGCAGTTACTACTGTCCTAGAAGGAACATTTACTACAAATGCCTTACCATTTATCATAACTAAAGAATCCCTGACTCCTTTAGAAGAAGCCAAATCTATAGCCTTATTAATACCATCTATCTCCTCCTTTCCAACATCTATTCCTCTTAGTAATATCCTCTCCTGGGCATGTTTAGAGATATTAATATTCTCAGCGTTTAACCTTGACTCAAATATCTCCCTAAAACTCGATGTGCTGTTATCAATCTTATTATCAGGTTTTGGGGTTCCTACGCCAACTCTCCCTATCTTCTCAACCATTAGAATCCACCTCAGAAACCGAACTAAGGTCATAAGATTGATTGTCAATCCATATCTTAGGTCCATCCGCCTCAAATGTGACCTTAGTGACTATCCCGATAGTATCTCCAACCTTCACCTTCTTACCTAATAGACTAACTGCCTCCAATCTCATCATCTTATCCGCCATCTTATCCACTGACTCCTGCTGTTGGAGTATACTATCTAGAGTGGAGAATTGAACAAGCTGTCCAGTAAAATCCTGAATAGAGATAGAATTAACCGGATCTTGATAATGAAGCTGAGTAAGAAGAAGCTTCAAGAAGTCATCCCTGTCTAGGATATTACTTACAGAGCTGGTACCCGAGGATGTCTGAGATACCTGCCCTTGGCTATTTGCCCCTCTATTTTCAAGTACCCTAGTAATAGTACGCACAAGCGGCAAATCCATTAGTCTCACCTCCTATACTAATAGGTCTATTAAATTCTTATCATTATTTTTCAATTCTATTATATCACTTTCCTTAACTATATGGTGATATAGAAAATGCCAATTATAACCTTCTCTATCCCTATGACTATAACTTCCATTATTCATAATATACACATTCAGAGAGATTATGTCAAATCCGCTCTGTGTAAGATTTCTTTTTAAAGACTCTAAATTACTAGAGACCAAATTGCCAACAAGTTCATTAGAAGCTACTAATCTAATACTTATCTTGCTTTCATCTAAAAAAATTCCTACCCTAAGTTCTCCCGGTGCATCAGGGTGGAGCTTTAAAATCGCCTCTCCTCTAGATGTATCTCCAGAGATTCTATCTGAGATTAAATTATAAATCTTCTGAAAAACATCCAAACTCTTAGAGTCCTCTTCAGTGTAATTGACCCTTGGGTCAGAGGATAAAAACGTAAGGTTAGATTTTGTATAATCATTCGAATCATCCTTCTTTATCTCCTTTACACCAGGTTCAATATCCTTTTCTAGGCTTCCTATGGATTTTATACCAGCTAACTTCTTATTTTCAGAATGGTCCATTGGCTCTGATACTAATGTTTCAGCCTTACTAACATCTTGAAGATTATTAGACTCATTCTTACTAGTAGTAATAACAAAACCTGCAGTTTCATTAGTCTTTTCTTTTAGAACTGTACTATTATTAATTACTATATTAGAAGAAAAAATAGTCCTTTCATCTAAGGTTTTGCCTGATGTAACTGGTACTACCGGTATATCTACCCTGGTTATATCTCTATCCTCTACCGGAGGAATGATATCTACCCTGGGCTTATCTCCTGATGTAACTGGTACTACCGGTATATCTACCCTGGTTATATCTCTATTCTCTACCGGAGGAAT
>Ga0078972_1004685_pt1 | contig 36695 bp, 29 predicted proteins | sample YelNatPaOPGAMG01_FD_67568 | JGI IMG/M metagenome (GOLD analysis project Ga0078972, IMG submission 67568) | Hot spring thermophilic microbial communities from Obsidian Pool, Yellowstone National Park, USA - OP-RAMG-01 (SPADES assembly) (version 2) | ecosystem: Environmental > Aquatic > Thermal...
TGGGCCAGCCGCGTTTTGCCGCTTCCCGCTACCCCTGTCAGCAACACCCCATGTGGCACATCGGGCGGTATTTTTGGCGACGTGACAGAGAGGCTCTGACGCATACGCTCAAGGATAGCTTGTCGATCAACAAAAGGAGTCTGCACCGACTGTAGGAACGGCGGCATTGGGCGCGCCAGTTGCACAGGTGATCTGGTAAGCAGGGGGGCACTTTCTACTGGTATCTCTACTTGAATTGCTGTCCCATCTTCTTCCTGGGCATCTTCTTCGGAGAAATGTATCATCGAGGGCACCAATCCCTGGCACAACTCCTCATAGAGAGCGCGTGTCTCCGCCAGCGGTTCGGCTTCATATTCGCGTTTTACCATCGTCAAATACTGTTGATACAGTTGTAGCGCCTCGCCTCGTCTGTGTAAACGAGTCAGTAGCACCATCAGCAGACGTAGCGCGTATTCGTTCAAGGGATCGGCGGTTCGCACATGGGAAAGTGACTCAATCGCCTGCGATAAGGCACGACGGCGGATACGCAACCGGGCCAGTTTGAGATGTAGTTCAATCCAGCGCTTCTGTAGTTCCTCGCGTCGGGTCATGGCCCATTCAGCATACAGATCCTCTAACAAATAACTACCTTTATATAGAGCCGCTGCTTCTTCTAGCAAACGCTCTGCCTGCTTATACCGCCCCCTGGCCTCACTCTTCTCCACCCTTTCCGCTTCCTTCAATGCCTGCTCAAAGGCATCCGCGTCCACCCAGATCAGCGAGCTATCGGCCAGTTCGAGTGTGGCATGTTCCAGGCGCAACAGACGGGAATCGGAAGGACGGGATAGCTCCGGCTCAAGCAGGGCACGCAACTCGTGAACGGCCCCATTCAGGCGATTGGCCGCCACGCCCTGTTCCTGGTCAGGCCACAGCAGCTTGAGCGCCTGATCACGCTGCACTTTTCGTCCGGGACTGCTCAGCAAGCAGCCGAGTAAAGCACGTGCGCGGCGATGCTGGCCCGCGTGCGGATCGATAATCTGCCATGTGCCCTGCTGCCGGTGTTCCAATCGAAACTGGCCCAGCACATAGATACGCAACTGCACTGTCGCGGCAGGAATATCAAGCGACACAGGCGGGGAGACTTCAACTTTATGCTCAGCAGTACCATTTTGCGCTTGCGCAAGTTCTGGAGAGAGTTGTAAACCGATATATTTGCTCCTCGTGCGCCCATTCTCGTTCCAGTAAGCATACCAGTACGGGCCATGCCCTTCCCCTTCTCGACATTTCCGGCAACGCTCTTTGCCACAGCGCGTATACTGTTGACGATAGATAATTTTCCCGCCCATGAGCGCCTTGTTTCCTCTGTATGTACTTATTGCTTCTACAAGAAGACAGTATACAGCAGGTTATAGCAATCCGCAAACAGGAAAATAGCTCATTGGTCATAACGGAGACTTCTTCCACAATGGAGAGATACAACAGAGGGGCGTGATTGATCACGCCCCTCCATTTTATGTTCAGGGGATGGGATCGTCGTCATAGTGGCTCACGGCTTATTACCTCAAAAAATCCTGGAGCATTCTATCACGGCTGGGATGGCTCAGCTTACGCAATGCCCGCAACTCTACCTGTCGTACCGCTTCATGGCTCAGCCCCATCTTGCGGCTGATCTCTTGTAAGCTATGTTCATGGGTATTCAACCCATAACGTAGTTCCAACACACGCCTTTCACGAGCTGTCAACTGACTTAACAGCTCTTGCACATGCTCCTGAAGCGTCTCTTTCAACACGACGCGCTCCGGCAAATAGTTGGGATCATCTTCCAACACTTCGCTTAGCGGCGGCTCATTCTCACCTCCTCTCCCCGGCGTATCCAGACTGATCACCTCCGGGCTGGCGGAGAGGAGCGCCACCACCTCTTCCACGTTGGTCTGCATCTGCTCCGCCAGTTCATCCAACGTCGGCTCGTTCTGCAGAAGCTGCTCCAGTCGCCTGCGCACGCGCCGCATGCGATTGATCTCCTCGACCTTATATTGCGGCAGACGAATGACGCGCCCCTGGCTGGCTAGCGCGCGCGCAATATACTGGCGTATCCACCAGATAGCATAGGTGCTGAACATATAGCCCTTCGCCGGGTCATATTTCTCGACCGCATGCATCAGCCCCAGGTTGCCCTCCTGCACCAGATCCATCAACTCAACGCCAAAACCGCGATATTTGCGCGCAACATAGAGAACCAGGCGGAGATTGGCCTCAATTAACTGCTCTCTGGCGGCTCTGGCCTCCTCCGTCTCAACGTATTCCTTCCCCACGCGATGCCGCCCCTGCTGAATAATCCGCGCCAGATGCTTGACCTGCTCTGGCGGCAATAGCTCAACCTGCCGCACATCGCTGCTATACATATTTACGCCATTGTGCAAGACAACATCATCTAGCCAATAGTCATCATCCTCATTCTGCACTCTTTTCAGGTCGCTGGCTCTGTCTTTCAACATGCTCTGTCCCATCGGGAACTCCTTAATAGGCTTGATAACGGTGCTTTCAGTGTTGAGTATATGCGCTAGCACTTCACGCTATCTCCTATTGTCCTTTTGCGCTAAGGCATCTTAAGGCAAGGTCAAGGTACCGCCAGACAAAGCCAACATGCCGTAAGACAAGGTACCCGGCGGAATAGACGTGACGACCGCGAGGATCGCCCCTACCATGAATACAGGCATAACACGTAATATATCATGGTAGGAGCAACCCTCGCGGTCGCCCTGCTCGCCCTGCTGTTTACCAACGACCACCTTGCTCATCCTATCTTTTCTATTGTCTTATACTAGCCTCTCGTAAGAACAAGAAGATGAACCAACTTTTCTTAAGAAAGTCCCAAGAAAACCAGGAAAGAAACACAGACACCCGTTTATATTAATGCAGGTCGGCACGTAAAGATCGACACCTCTACACAGATGCAAACCCGCATAGAAAGGTCACTTGACATATGTCTCTATTGACACCGCCTGGTGGTATGCTATTAGATATATTGAATCATTGAATCAGTATGAGTTGGCTACGCATCTGATGAAGAAACAGAAAAATTTTAATGCACATTAGTACATAATTGTTACTAGTATCTCTGTTGCTGTTGCTATCTCTCGCTGACGGTCGAGTGCCGAAGGGAACCTATTGATGGATGAGAAGGTCACTTATCACCAGCAGGTCAGTTACTGTGGAAAGCCGCGTTGCCGCAGGTGCCGCGAAGGCATCGGACATGGACCATACTGGTATGCCTATCGCGTCGTTAATGGGCGCACGGTGCGTACCTACATCGGTAAAGAGCTTCCCCCGGAGATACGTGCTACCCTGGAACAGCAGCAGAACACCCCCAAAGCCCCGCCATCCTCTGAGCCGGTCGAACAGGCTCTCATCCGCATCTACACGCTTGGGCAATTTCGCCTGGAGCGCCGCGCCAACAACGGATGGCAAACCGTCACCGACCCCTCGTGGCAACATCAGCGCGTGCGCACCTTACTTGCCACACTGATCAGCAGTCCTCATCGCAAGATTGGTCGAGAGCAGTTATTAGAGATACTCTGGCCCGAACTCGACATGGAGATCGCCTCTGGCCGCCTGGATCGCGCCGTCTATAGCCTGCGCCAGCTCTTTGAACCGAAACGTGACCGCCCTGCTACTTCCCCATTCCTGCTCACCGAGCGCGAAATTATCACGCTCGCCGGTCAGAAAGATATCTGGATCGATGCCGATGCCTTCGAGCAATGGCTGAACCAGGCTCGCCATACCGGCGACACAGGCGAGAAACTGCGCCTGCTTGAAGAGGCCGCCAACCTCTATGGCGGCGACTTTCTGCCGGAGGAGCGCAAAATCGAGTTGACACGCATGCGACGCGAGTTCTTGCAGCGCAGTTGGATTGGCCTGCTGCTCGAACTGGCCGACCTGCGCGCGGCCCAAAACCCTCACAGCGCCATCGCTCCGCTCGACCGCGTGCTGGTCGCCGACCCTACCAACGAGGCGGCTGTCCAACGTCTCATGCTGCTGCTGGCACAGCTCGACCGTCGGGGTGAAGCGCTGCGCGTCTATAAACGCCTGGCCGCCATTTTGCAGCAAGAATATCACATCGCTCCCCTGCCCGAAACACGCAACCTGTATGATACTATCCGTCAGGGCACAGCAGAACGACTGCGCATCGGCGGGACAGGCTCAGCCACCACCGGCAAGCAGGGTACAACGCGCGAGGCACCCACCACTATGCAGATTGGCCGTTTGCATCAGTCACCGCTCATTGGGCGCGAACAGGAGTTGAACGCGCTGCAGAACCTACTCACAATAACGGAGCAGAATACCAGATTCAAACTGCCCAGTCAGAAGCGCAGGCTATCTCTGCCGCTCGATACGCGCCGCAATGCACAGGCCATGCTGCTCATGGGCGATGTCGGCATCGGCAAGACGCGCCTGGCCGAAGAAATTGCCCGCAACGCGCAGAAGGGGGGCTGGGCCATCGCCTGGAGCCGCGTCTATCCGCAAGAGATCAGCATGCCCTATCGCCTGTGGATCGAAGTGCTACGCAAGGCAATGGAACTGGGACCATGGCAGCGTCAGGAGCTTAACAAACGGCCCCTGATCTATCAACCGCTGACAACACTGCTACCAGAACTGGATATTCTGCTATCGCCAGTGATAATGCCACCCACGCAATCAGCCGAGCAGGAGCAACTCCGTCTCTGGGAGGCCGCGCGCGAACTGCTCGCCGTTATCAGCGCGAACATGCCACTCCTGATTGTGCTAGACGATATGCAATGGGCCGATAGCAGCAGTTGTGACCTCTTTGCCTACCTTGCGCGCCATACCCAGGACCTGCCCATCGTCATAGTAGGTACCTGCCGCGAGAACGAGCTGACCGCGAACCAGCATCTGCGCGCCCTGCTGACAGATCTGCAACGCGAACATGCCGTTGAGATGCTCTCACTGGCTCCGCTCAGCGATGAGCAGATCGGTGCCATTGTCTCACACGTGCCGAATCTGCCGACTCCGATAGTGCAATATATTCAGAGCCGTGCCGGTGGCAACCCCTTCTTCGCAGAAGAGCTGGCGCGCACGATGAATCAGGTCGCGCAGGAACAGCCGCTGACACGCATGCCCGCGCTGCCGGACACCATCTCCGCCGTCCTCAACCTGCGCCTGAGCCGCCTGAGCAATGCCTGCCAGCGTCTGCTCGGCAAGGCAGCAGTGCTGGGAAGCTCGTTTGAATTTCACCACATCAGCGCGCTGGAGGTCAATACACCAGGCTACAGCGAAGAGGGCGTGCTTGAACTCATTGAAGAGGCGCTGCAAGCAGGTATGCTGACAGAAGAGGGCAGCGGCACACGCATCATCTATCAGTTCTGGCACCCCTTGCTTGTCACCCACCTCTATGAGAGTCTTTCGGCGGCACGCCGCGTCACCTACCACCGGCGCACCGCCGAGATGTTGCGCCAGGAATTTCTGGGCCGCGAGGAAGAGGGTGCGGCGGTCATCACCCATCATCTGGTACGCGGTGGCGCACCCGCCAGTCAGACCGCGCATTATGCCGAACTGGCGGCCAACCGTGCCTATACCCTTTCCGCCTACCCCGATGCCGAGCATTACTACCGTCTCGCCATCGACTACCTGCAACGCACCCTACAACAGAATGACACCGCCGACCCCGACGAGCAGTTGCACCTGGCCTATCTGCTGGAATTCCTGGGCGAATGTTGCCGTCTGCAAGGCAAGTACGAGGAGGCACGCCGTATTTATGAACAGGCACTCCAGACGCGCCGCGCCTATCTCGCGCTCGTCAATCCCCCAGAAGAAACGCCCTCTCTGACAGCCGAAGAAGCACAATTGCAAGCCATGCTGCTCTGCGAGATCGGCCTGACCTGGTATGACACCGGCGATTACGCCCAGGCCCGCCACTACTACGAGCAAGGCGAACAGGTGCTGCGTGAGACCGGTGTCACAATCGGCCCTGCCTGGGCACGCCTGCGCTTCCAGCAGAGCTATATCGACTGGCGCGAAGGCAATTATGACAAAGCCCTGAGCCGGGCACAGGAGGCCCTGGAACTCTTCCAGGCCACTATCAACCAGGAAACACTCAACATCGAAGCCTTCGCCTACCAGACCCGCATCAGACGCACACTGATCGGTGATCCCGTTGAGGTTGGTCGCGCGCAAGTCTTGCTTGGAATGATCGCTAACGGTACAGGTGATGCATCACAGGCGATCTCATACTGGAATGAAGCCCTGGCTTTGTTTGAACAGTATAATAGCCAGCGTGAGTTGGCTATCGTTGCATGCAATCTTGGAGATGTTCACCTGCGCCGCGCCGAGTACAGCAAAGCGCAGGCTTTTTTACGCCAGTCACTGGGCATTGCAGAACGCATAGGTGATCTGCAAGTCCAATGCGTTACCTATAATAATTTAGGAATATTAGCAGCACGATATGGTAATACAATTGATGCTGAAGAGTGGTATAAAAAGGGGTTGAAATTAGCAGAACAGATGAATGATCCGGTAAGCGTAAGTATCTTATATACGTATCTAGCCCAATCAATGCAGGATCAAGGCAAACTTAGCGAGGCTAGCAAGATTTTAGCTCGCTCATTATCAATCTGCCGTTCTATAGGCATTGCTCCCTTCCTCGGCTTTGCGCTAGTTGCTGCTGGAGAACTACGGTTGGTACAGGCTATACAACACTATAACCCGGTCAACGAGGAGGTTCCACAAGACCGCCCTGTAATCTACAAGCGATATCTTCAGCGCGCCAGTACCACCCTCAGCCATGCACTGACAATTGAAGGTATGGAGGCCGAAACCAGGATAGAAGGGCAACTGGCAATGGCAGAAGTTGAAGTGCAGCATGGTCAATTAGAAAGTGCAGAGCAACGCACGCGCCATATACTGAACGAGGCCACCCGCTTCGAGCTGCACTGGCTGGTGGCGCGTGCGCAACGCATTCTAGGCAGCATCCTCTGCGCGCGCAGCCACCAGTCACCACAACCGCAGGGGCTGCAAGAAGAGGCCGCACACTATTTTGAGCAGGCACTTGACATGCAGCAGAAAAGTGGCATGCGCCTGGAATACGCGCGCACCTTGCAAGCCTTCGGCCTGGCGCTGCTGCGTCAGGCCTACTGGCACCACAACCGCGCCCTGCAATATCTGCGCGAGGCGCTCGAACTCTTCACCGCCTGCCACGCCACGCCCGAAGCCCAGGCTCTCGAACGTTTCCTGATAGCCAGCGAGGCATTATAAAAGAGATGTGATCATAAATCTCCGTTCCTACAATGGCCTCTCACCCTCATCCCTGTTACCACATCCACGATTCCTGTGATGTTTACCACGAGCAATGACCTCTACAGCAATCCACGACACGTATCAGGCAGCATGATAGCATCCTGCACAAACATGGCATGTCCACTGAACGAGCAAAACATGTGTATCTTTGAAAGTCGGGGCAAAAAAGGCCGCTTTGACCACAACCATCGGATATAGTTTAGTCAAGAAAAGCATAACAGTACGGTGAGACCTGTAGGGACGTGCTTCATCAGACCCTTTAAGAAAGGATGCCATCTAATGACAAGCGCAATGTGCAATGCCTTGCCGGGTATGATCTGCATCGAGGCCGTCGGCACACGCAACGCAGGCAGACTGGCCCGGTATTACTGCCGCAAAAGCGCAGTAGGGGCGTGATCAATCACGCCCTGGGAGCCACATCCCAAAGGACTTTCCTGCTGTTGTCTCTATGTCATAACGACAAGTTTAGTTGCGGTGTTCCATGTTATCGTAATTCACCCATGTACATGTGATACCCCTTATGGGCATCAGGACATGGGCACCATGCCCCGGCACCATGCCTGGGTATCAGAAAGAAAGGGAGTAATCCATGAGCGCTGTAATGCACAAGCAATCCGCCACCACCCTGCGCAAGCAACAACTGCTGCTGATCGCCATTGTCGTCGTTTTGACGCTTCTCGCCATCACCTACTTCTCCCTCTATACCTTTGCCCATATCAATCTCATCCATATCTTGCTGTCTCTTGGGCCTGACGTTATGGTTGGGCACCCATAAAACCCCAATGCCCGTCATCGAGCAAGCGATAGCACGCCGATCATGAGAACCGCAGTGGGAAGACAGATCGGAGCGAACAGAGACGGAAAGGGGAATACGATGTCACATTATAACGATTGAGCAGCGCTACAGAGAAGCGTGTACAGGACACCCGGTCGGAGATTTCTCCCGGCGGGTGTCCTGCTTTTTAAAAGTTGACGATTCGCGAATACTGATGTATATATACAACTAGGTCGGCTTCACCTTGCTGTTCATCGAAGGAGATCCATAGGAGGGCACAACGAACTCATATGACAACGAATAGCAAGGTTATCTATCGCCAACAAGTTACCTTCTGTGGCAAAGCTCGCTGCCACAAATGCCGAGAGGGCATCGGTCACGGCCCTTACTGGTACGCTTATCGCACAGAACACGGTGTCACGACCCGCACCTATGTTGGCAGACATCTTCCCCCCGAAGTGCAGGCACAGGTTGAAGCGCAGAAGCAGCAGGGAATATCTGTCTCAGAAGAGAGCAAAAGGGGCAGGAAGAGCAAAGAAGGCAGCGGCAGGCTCGTCCTCACCGAAAGCAGCTTGAGCCATGTCACGGTGCGCATTTTTGTCCTGGGTCAGTTTCGCGTCGAGCGCAGGCGTGGTCAGCAGTGGTTGACGATTACCGAGAGTAGCTGGCAGGAGCAGCCACTGCGCACGCTGCTGGGCTACCTGCTCTGTAGTCCAACGCGCACGATACGTCGCCGCGCCGTCATGAGCGCTCTCTGGCCCAATCTGGAGGCCACCGAAGCAGGTGCGCAACTGGATCGCTGTGTCGAAACCCTGAACAACTTATTAGAACCGGCCCGTAACAGTCGTCCCCGTCAAAGCAGCCGACAAAGTTTGCCCCTGCTACGCTACGAAGGTGAATCGCTGGTGCTGGCGGATCAGCACCGCGTCTGGGTTGACGCCGACGCCTTTGAAGCGCTCCTCACACACGCCCATAGCGCTGCGCCCTCACACACACAGGAACGTCTGGCAGTACTTGAAGAAGCCGTCGCCCTCTACGCGGGTGATTTTCTACCGGAGGAGCGCGCGCTCAAAGCAGCCATCGCCCGTCGTCGCAGCCTGCATAGCCGCTGGATAGCCTTGCTGCTCGAAGTGGCTGAACTGCGCATTGGTCAGGGGGCCACTGCCGACGCTATAGACACTCTGAACCAGTTGCTGGTACACGACCCCCTCAACGAGGCCGCCGTCCAATGGCTCGTCATCGCGCTGGCGCGCGGCCACCGACGCGGCGAAGCCCTGCGCGCTTACGAACGTTTTGCCGACACACTCCGCCGCGAGTACGATAGCCTGCCCTCAGAAAAAACACGCGCCATCTACGAGGCCGTGCTGCATAACGATGAACAGACGCTTTTCCCCGGCCTACCGGCCACAGCAAGCACCGAAGAAATGATATCTGCTGAGACCCCCGCCTCTGTCGTTCACGGCATTACCTTTGCGACCCATCACGACAAGGAATCCCGTAGGGACAGGGATTTATCCGCCACAGAGAATTCGGACAGCGTGATACCAGGCTATCAGGTAGGGCGCATTCATCAGAGTCCGCTCATCGGGCGCGAACAGGAATTACGTGTGCTGCGCGACCTGCTGCTGGCAACTGAAGCGACCAGTAGCAACGCGCTGAGCAATATGGAAAACGCGCGTCTGGTTGCCACTGCCACTGCCCGCAGCCATCCACGCGCCGGTAGCATTCCATTGGATACGCAGCGTCACGCGCAATGTGCCCTGCTCATGGGCGAAGCCGGTATTGGCAAGACGCGCCTGGCCGAAGAGGTGAGCCGCGAGGCCCAACAGCGCGGCTGGGTGATTCTCTGGAGCCGCAGCTATGCCCAGGAGAGCGGTATCCCTTACCGTCTGTGGACAGAGGTTGTGCGCAAGGCCATCGGTCTGGGACTCTGGCAAGAGGAAGAGGCCCGGCGCTATCCATCGGTCTATCAGCCCTTAATCACGCTGCTACCTGAACTGGAGCCGCAACTTCCGCCGCAGCAGAGCGCCGCGCTCGTGCTGGAACAGGAGCAATCGCGTCTGTGGGACGCCTTCTATCAGTTGCTGGCAACAGCCAGTCAGCAGAAGCCACTGGTCGTGGTGCTGGATGACCTGCAATGGGCCGATGGCGGTAGTTGTCAGTTGCTGGCACATCTGGCACGCCGCGTGACCAGCAATCCCATCCTCTTTCTCGGTACCTGCCGCGAGGATGAGATGAAAAGCAGCAACGTGCCTCTGCAACGCCTGATTGCCGAGATGCTGCGCGAACACACCGTTACCACACTCGTTATCAAGCCACTCACTAACGAGCAGATTGGCACGCTTGTCTCGCACATTCCCAATCTGTCCGCAGACATGGTGCAACACATCCAGGCCCAGGCAGCAGGCAATCCCTATTTTGCCGAAGAATTGGCCCGTACCACACCACCGACCTTACCACAAACGATCACCGCCGCCTTCGACCATCGCCTACAACATCTGAGCGAACTGTGCCGTTCCATGCTAGGTAACGCCGCCATTCTGGGGGGCGCATTCGACTTCCCCAGCATCTGCGCCATGGGCATTGACAAAAACGGAGATGGTGCTGCCGACGAGGATACCGTGCTGGATCTGCTGGACGAGGCTCTACAAGCTGGCATGCTGACCGAAGAGGGTTCCGGCACACAAATCACTTACCACTTCTGGCATCCCCTGCTGGTCAATCATCTGTACGAGAGTCTCTCATTGACACGCCGCACACGCCTGCATCGTCGCGCCGCCGACATCCTTCTGGTGACCCACCAGGGACACCAGGAAGAAATCGCGGCAACCATCACCCACCATCTCATCGAGGGCCGCGCCGACCCCACACAGATTGCCTTCTATGCCGAAATGGCGGGCAATCGCGCCTACCGACTCTCGGCCTACGCCGAGGCCGAGCGCCACTATCGCAAAGCCGCCGAATACGCCGAACAGCCCGTAGGGACCGATTTATCCCGCTCGCTTGTTTCACCCTATCCGCTCATAGCAACGGAGATTTATCCCGCCCGTCCGCCGGTAGAACACACGCGCTTTGTGCTTCTGCTGGAGCGCTGGGCCGAATGTCTCATGGTTCTGGGCCAATTTGAAGAGGCGCGTAACCTCTACGAGCGCATCCTGGCGCTGCGCACACGGCAACCACTGCTGGACAAACGCAGCGAAGCGCAGGTATACGCGCTGCTCTGGGGCGAGATCGAGCGCACATGGCGTTATGCGGGCAATAAAGAGCGCGTCAGGGAATGCTCCGAGCGGAGCGAACAGGTGCTGCACGAAGCTGGTGTGCAAGGCGGGCCTGCCTGGGCTAAATTGCGCTACCAGCAGAGCAGCCTCTACTGGCAAGAGGGACGCTACGAAGAAGCCTACCAGGCCGCGCAAGAAGCCCTTAACACCTTCAGTATGTTTGAGCTAGAGCGCGAACAACTGGAACAATCAACAACACAGGTAATCACCTTCAAGCTGCAGGGACCACTCACACGCATTCAGCGTATTTTAGCAGGTGACCCGGTTGAAATGGGGCGCACCTATTCCTTACTCGGCAGCATTGCCAGCGGCGAAGGTAAACATGACGAGGCACTGGCCTATCTTAAACAGGCACTGGAGATCTTTGAACGCTATGAGCAGAAGCGGGGCATCGCCCATGTAACCTGCAACCTGGGCTACATCTACCTCAAGCGGGCAGAATATGAACAGGCCCGCGCCGCCTTCAATCGCTCGCAGCGCCTGGCCGAACAGCTTGGCGATACCCCACTGCTCTCCGTCATCTTTAGCAACCTGGGCGAGCTGGCCTTCGCCACCGGTCAGTTAAACGAGGCCGAACAATGGTACAGGCTGGCACTCACGCTGGCCGAGCGCTTTAATGATCGTGAATACATGAGCCGTTGGAGCGTGGGACTGGTCAACGTGCTGCTACGCATCGGTCAGCTTGACGAAGCTGCGGCCCGCACCCTCTACGCCCTCAAGATCGCACGCAGCATGCACAACTCTCCTTGCATCGGGATGGCACTGCTGGCTCTGGCAAATGTGCGTGTCGCCCAGGCCCAGCAAGCTCCCAAACGGCTCGGCAGAGTGCGTGCGCGCCTGCTCAAACACGCCAGCGCCAACATCCAACGCATCCTCTCGCTGGAACGCCTGGAGGCCGAGACGCGCAGTGGCGCGCAGACCACGCAGGCACAGATTGCGCGCTTACAGACTACCCACAAATAGGAAATCTTCACACATCCACGAAATTTGCGACGTTTATCGCCGCATCGCAGGTGAGTTCATCACAATATACCGTATCTCTTTCCTGACCTTGTATGCAGACACATCAGCAAATTGTGCTTAAAAGACTGCTTCCCCCCCCACTATCCTCTATACTGTAAACATGATAGTGGTACCATACGCAATCATCTTATTGGTCAGCAGATAAATCAGGAACTCGTAGCAATGAAAATGAGACTTCTGGCCTGTTGCGCCTTCTTCTTGAATACTTTGCTCTTCGCCACTTACTACGCGGTGGCAAAGGAGGCGCTGGACCGCATTGACCCTATCATCTTTACCTATTTTGAGATGATGGCGCTGGTGCCGGTGGCGCTGTGCATTATCGTCTTCTGCTGGCAGGACCTGAATAAACGCATTATCAAGCACGGCATCATCGTGGGTAGCAGCCTCTGTCTGGCGCTCTTCACCATTGCCATAGCGCTCAAATATGCCAGCGCGACCAGCACCGCCTTTTTCCCGGCACTCAATGGCTTTCTGGCGGCCTTTGCCGCCTGGCTCTTCCTGCGCCAGCCAATCAGCAAAGGTACCTGGTTTGCCGGACTGCTCTCGCTTGTCGGCACACTCCTCTTAATCTTCAATTCGCCGGTCGGCGGTATGCGCGGCACCTTGATTGCTTTCCTGGGGGGCCTCTTCTTTACCGGCTACGTCTTCCTCTCCGAACATGAGCAGAAAGAGGTCAATGCCTACTGGCCGCTTTTCGGCGTGGAATTGCTCACAATGGCGCTATGGGCTAACCTGATCGCGCTCCTCTTTGGCGACTGGCAGGCCGTTCATCCAATACTACCTAAAGATGTCTGGGTCATTCTCTATGTGGCAGGGGCTTGCACCTTTTTACCTACGCTTATCACGGTACTTATGCAAAATTACATTTCAGCAGTGACGGTTTCATTCATCTATATTCTGGAGCCGGTACTGGGCGCGATTATCTCAGCTATCTACTTGCACGAAAGCCTGCCACTGGATGGCTACCTCGGCGGCACATTGATCGTCGCCGGAGCCATTGTCCAGGCCTGGACGCTGGCGGAGCGTGGGCCACGCCCGCGCCACTCGCTCGCACATCAGATGGTCGCTCAGGCAGAGTCAGGCTCATTCTTAACGACGCTCATCTATCCCGCGATCTTCCTGAGTACCTGTACCATCATTCTTTACGAATTGGGAGGCTTTCCACCACTCTCCTGGCTGATCCTCTATCATGCCTGGGCCAACCTGCCCGCGCTCATGCAGCAGGGCCAGCCAAATAGCATGCTCTATCTTATCATAGCCCAGGCATTTTGCTGGTTGATCGCCTGGGGCGCGCTGGTCGCAATGGCTCTGATAGCTCTTTATCGTATTATGCGTCAACTCTTCCTATCAATACAGTCATTTGAAACAGTGGAGGCCAGAAGGCGATGAAACGCAACGATTCGGGAGCCTTTAGCATCTTCTATCTGGAAGCCGACGATACCCGCGAAGCCCTGTTCACCGCTCTGGCAGGTTTGCACAAACCCGCCGTGTTGTTGCTCTCAGAGCAGACGCGCCTCTTCCAACATCCAGAGGAATTTATCGCGCTCAGACATTTGCGGCGGCAGGTCGATATTGCCGTCTACTTCATCATCGCCCATAGCGATCACCTGGTCTCGCTGACCGAACGCTGCGGCTTCCCGGTCTACACATCTATCGATGCCTTGAGTGAGGCATTACAACCGGGCAATACGCCCCGTCAGCGCGTCCTGGTTCGCACAGATGGCAACGCGCCACGCTCTGGTCGAGTTTCACCGCTCGGCCCACGCCGAACCGTGCCGCTTTCCCCACGCAACGACATCTCACTTAACGACACCGCGCAGTTGCCAGCACTTGCCACCCTGGCCCCACCAACTACGCCGACCGGCAACCGTGCGGGCAGAACGACAGACCCATTGACACCACGTTCTATGCCAGCCGTAACCGCACAACCAGCACGTATCCGTACCACCGACTCGCTTACTTCACAAGTTCAGGGGATGGTGGGAACGGAGATTTATCCCGCCCAACCCGTAGGAACCGCTTCGTCACGTTCGCCCCTCTCCGTCGATACATCTGGAGCGCGTGGACGTGATATATCTGCCTCTCCAGTGGAGATGACCAACGTCGGTACAGGAAAGGGTATAACATCCACTGCAATTGACGAGTTGCCGACCCGGCCACCGGTTGCCAGGCCAAAGACGCCAAAGCAGCGTAATCGGTGGTCAGCAGTACTCATCTCGCTGATGATTCTCGCGCTCTCTTCCGCCGGGCTGGCCTCGCTGCTGGTCTTCTATCATCCGCCTGCTACCCTGCCAGCCGCGCCACAGGTCATTGGATACGTCTCCTTTTTGAGCAGTGGTCAGTTTAACGGACAGACCAACCAGGGCCTTGATGATGAGGTCAAGGTCAACCTGACACAGCTTGCCAGTCTGGCAGCAGGCAAGAGCTACTATGCCTGGCTGCTCGGCGACAAAGATATGGAAGAGGCGAAGGTCATTCCACTAGGCATGCTGAGCGTCAAAAATGGTAGCGCCTCTCTGTTCTACATCACTCCGGCACATACCAACCTGCTCGCCACCTTCAGTCGCTTTCTGGTGACAGAAGAGGATACCACGCCACCACCCATCGGCCCTGCGCCCAACCCCTCTACCTGGCGCTACTATGGCGCTTTCTTGCAAAAACCCGTTCCTTTCACAGGGGTGATCCCCGGTGTACCTGCACAGAGCGGCAGCACGCCACAGTATAGCTATCTCGATCACCTGCGGGATCTCTTAGCTGACGACCCGATGCTGGATACCAACCAGTTGCCAGGAGGCTTGAACGTCTGGCTCTATCAGAACACGGGCAAGATACTGGCCTGGGCCACCAGCATGCGCAGTGCGTGGGCCGACAATCACGATATGAACGCCGTTAGCAATCAGGCGTTGCTGGCACTGACTTACCTGGACGGCCTCTCGTATATCGTACAGGATCTGCCGCCCGGCACTCCACTCAGCATCAATGACAGGCAAGCGCGCATCGGTTTATTGAACATCAAGGGGCCTGAGCAGGACCCACCGGACTACCTGGACAGCATGGTCGCGCATCTGAACGGTCTATTACAGGCCGCAGGCTCCACGCCAGCATTACGACAACAGGTCGGTGCGCTGATTGCCACGCTGAACAATGTGCGCTATCGGCTCCAAAAGGTGCGTGCTGATGCACAACAAATTGTGAACATGAACGCGCAACAACTGACTCAGTCGGCGACACTGAACATCATCAATGATATGATCGCCAATGCCACCGACGCCTACACCGGCTGGTTTGACCCCTCTACCGGAAAATGGCAACCCGGTGTTACCTGGCTCTATAGCCATGTGCAGGCGCTGGCGACTATCGCCATCACTGTCTACAGTGCCAGCAGTTCACAGATCAACTATAGTGAGGCAATGCTATGATGACACGCATTCTTGCTACGCTTTTGCTGAGCCTGTTGCTGATCGGCGGGATCATCGCCGCCTTTTATATACATTCTATTGAGAGTGCGCTGATGCCGGAGCAGATGAGGATGGAGTTACAATCCATATCAGCTTCTTCCATGCCAATGGCTCACAAAACCGTCACCGCTCAACAAACGGCGGTGACGATACCAACCGCGACGGCGACAACCATGCCTGCGGATGCTACCGTCCTGGCACGGGATACCTTTCAGCGCGCTAACCAGGTCTTATGGGGCACCGCCAGCAATGGTCAGAGCTGGCAAGGCGACGCCAATCAAGCACCAGCTTTCTCTATCGTCAACGGTATGGGGCAGATTGCCGGGAACCAGGTGCAGGGAGTACAAACCTACAATGCCCTGCTCGGCACAACACACAGCAATGTTGGGATTGTCGCCAGCAGCATCGTCAATCAGTTCGGCAACGGGGTCAATTTTGGCGTTGTTTTGCGCTGGACGGACAGCAATAACTGGTATAAGGCGCTGATTGACGGCACCAATTTGACCATCATCAAGCATGTCAACGGTGTCACAACTCAGTTAGGCTTCGTTCGCTTTCCGGCAACAGGCGGCACCAGCTACACGCTCCACTTCCAGGCCATTGGGGCCACGTTGTATGCCAGCGCGTGGCCGAGCAGTCAGACCGCGCCCGCTCAGTGGATGCTGGTCGTCTCCGATACGAGCCTGACCACCGGCTTAGGAGGGGTACGTGTAGTAGAACTGCCAGGCACAGTGATCCAGGTATCATCCTTTCTCGAAACTATGGCATATAGTGGGATATAGGTGATGGCTATGTTAGAAGCAATCAAAAATGCATACGCGGACAGGCACGCACTGCGCCGCCTCTCCTATATCGGCTTGCTCCTGGGTGCTGTCTTGCTTGCCTGGCTCGCTGGCGGCTTTCCACCTCAGGCGTGGCTCTTTCTTGTGCAAACATTGCCACAGGTCGCGTTGCTCTGGCGACAACATGGTTCTGCCATACTTCTGCCCATATTCGGCCTGGTCGCACTCTCGCTCACCCTGCTTCTGCTCTGGCTCGGCCTGACCGTCGCCGCGCTAAAAGCCGTTCAGTACGAATGGTTGCACTTTCGGCATCATGAACGCTTCCGGCAAGAGTTGACCGAGGCGGAACAGATGGCCCAGCAGATGCTAGCAGAGGAACAAGTCTTCCCCATCGCCAATATGGCAGAGTTTGCTGATTCACAAACAGGCACCCACCCCGTCACGCCACGAACAGTTGCGGACGAGCAACCTGTACCGGCCCCACAGGCCACAAGGAGCGCTCACCATACCTCATTCTTTGCACAACAGCATACGCCGCTTGCCAGACAAGAGATGGTAGCACTGCAAGAACCGGAACCACCCACGCGACCAACCATCACACGCGGCTCACTGCGCCTGGTACCACGCCCGGAAGAAGACAGCGAAGACAATTGGGACGATATCCCTGAGATTGAAACGCCGGTCTATAAAGAACCGAGCGGGCTTGAGGTCAGCGTCGGACTGCACACGGGATTTCAGCGCAAAGATACCCCCAATGGCGATGCGCTATTTGAGATTCGCGGCACCCACTCCACAAGGTCCGGCTTGCAGCATGTGGGCCTGTTCGTCATTGCCGACGGCATGCACAACAACGGACGCGATCAGGAAGCCAGTCATCTGGCAATCGAAACCATTAGCTCTATCGTCGTGCCTACGCTGCTCAGCAGCACCAGAGTGGCCTTCACCGACCTGTTAAAAGAGGGCATCAGCGCCGCCAATATCGCTCTCTATCGACAAAACAAAACGCTGCAAGAGCGGGGCGAGGGGAAAATGGGCACGACCATCACCGCCAGCCTGATTGTCGGCCCAATGGCCTATATCGCCAACGTGGGCAATAGCCGCGCCTACCTCTATCGCACATCGGCGGGCCTTCAGCAGATCACCAGGGATCATACCCCTGTGGGCTATCTCCAGGAACAGGGATGTTTGAACGAGGACGAAGCTCGCCAGCATCCCCATCGTAAGATGCTTGAGCGTTACCTGGGCAGGCAGGCTACCATCGAAGCGGACATATTTACGCTCCCACTCCACAACCATGACATGCTGCTCCTCTGTTCCGACGGTCTGTGGGCAATGACTCGACATGGCGAAATCGCCCAGCTTCTCAACAATGCGCAAGCTGACTCCACTCAGGTCGGCCCCTTGCTAGTACAAAATGCTCTCAATCACGGCGGCGCAGACAATATCAGCGTCATCGTCATTCAATATCATGGCGATAGCGAGGAAGGCTAAAGCAAGGCGACCATAAGAGTACAACCCTACCATGAGAGCTTGCTCTTTATAGCCGATTTCATTGTAGGGGGTCTACTCTTGTGGTCCTCTGGCCTTGTCAGACTATACCCCTTGACAGAGCCATAACAATCAGCTATACTGCTATATAGCAAATAGTTATGGGAGGGAGACAGATGAATTTAGGGGAGAAGATCAAGCATCTGCGCGAGGTTGAAGGTGAATTACGCGGATTGAACCGACCGATGACACAGACCGAGGTAGTACGCGCCATGCAGGAAGAATTGCACGAGAGTATCAGTCAGGCTTACTTATCCCAACTGGAGGCTAACAAGCGCGTGCATCTTACCGCTTCGACGCGAGACCTGCTGTCACGCTTCTTTAAGGTTCATCCCGGCTACCTGGTCAGCGACCCGCCCGATTATAGCGTTGACCTGCTTACCGATATTGAGCAGGTTGGAGATCGGCTCCCTACCTGGTTGATGGCCAGCGCGGAAGAGTGGCACAATGAGCCAGTTCTGTATGACCTTTTCTACCGCCTGGCAGAAAGCGAGGAACCCCGGCGCTACCTGGCCGCATTCTATCGTCTGATGGATCTGCCTGTCGATAAACTTGAGTTGCTAGCAAAGACGCTAACCGAGCCGATCACTAATAATGAACATGACCTTGAGGATGAGCCATTAAGCTGAGTTTTTATTTTTATGCGATGCTCACGTTTATCTATTATGGTATCTGTCCAGGAGAGATACGGAACATTTGTCGCAGGCCAGACATAGGTAACACCGCTAGAAAGGTGGAATGTATGCTACAAGAGCAACACTCACGGCTCGCGGGCAAGCAATACTGGCGCGGACTAAGACGTGGCCAGTTTCTTCAGCGTCACCCAGTCTTAACACCAGTGATGCTGTTGAGTGGTTCGCTTGTCTTCGGACTGGTCGGATTCTTCTCAAATAGCATATTTCCTGTACTGGCGCTGCTGGGCATGTCCTCGACATTGCTCTGTTTCTCTATTGCAGCAATGCTGGGGGTTGTGAGTATCCTGATCGGCATTATTAGTGTGATTGAGTATCTTGACCGATACTCAGCCCAGGCTCGCACATGTTCGCGGCCAAAGGAGCAAGGTTATGCCAATCGCCACTGATCCGCTCTCGTTGCTCTTCTTTGCTTGCTTCTTCTTCGGCCTGATCTTTCTCGTTGTCACAGCTCTACTGGGAAATTTCGGGCATGGTGGACACAGCGTAGGGCATGGAGGCGGGACACACGTTCACCTGGGGGGCCATGTTGGCGGCTCAACGCACCAGATGATTGAGCATATGAATGCGACGCAGCACGCGGTTACACCTCATGGTACGCATATGCCTCATGCGGCCCACACACACACTACTCCCCAGCAAACAGCACGAAGCAGCTTCTCTCTCTTTGCGTTTCTGAATCCTACGACAATTGTTCTCTTTCTGCTCGGTTTCGGCTTCTTCGGCTATGTCTTCCATAACCTGGCCGACTGGCTGCTGCCGTTTACCCTGGTTGGGGCCGCTATCGGTGGTGTCATTGTGGCCGCACTCATCATCATGATGCTGGCACGCATCTTTGGCGACAGCGAGGGCGAAACCATTCAGGACGTTTCGGATCGGGTAGGTTTGATCGGGAAGGTAAGCATGACCATTCGGGAGCAGAGCATAGGCGAGATCATCTACACCTCGCCCGGCGGCATGCGCAAGAGCATTCCGGCACGCGCTACCGATGGTCGTCGCATTGAGCGCGGTCAGGAGGTAGTTGTCCTCAGCTACGAGCATGGCATCGCAGAGGTCGATACCTGGGAACATTTCCTGGAACATTCACAAGAACATTCCTCTACCTCATCGGCATCTCAAGACAGTGACGCTTTAGAAAAATTACGTGTGCTACTTGAAGAGACTGATTCTTCTAATGCGCAGGCACTAATGCAAAATGACGCACAAAAGGAGTAACGTGCCATGAGTCCTTTTCTACTTATTATAGTTGGCGTTGTTGTCCTCGTCATCGTAGTGATCATCCTCATACAGATGACCGCACGCTTGATGCGCAAAGTTGGCCCCAACCAGGCTTTGATTGTCTACGGCGCAGGCGGAACCATTGTTAAAACCGGAGGGTCGCATTTTGTGATCCCTCTGCTTCAGCGCGCGCAAGAATTCTCGCTAGAATTGATGTCTTTCGATGTGGCCCCTTCGCAAGATCTCTACACCACGCAAGGCGTAGCCGTTAACGTTGAGGCCGTGACGCAGATTAAAGTGCGTTCTGATAGCGAAAGCATCAAAACGGCAGCAGAACAGTTCCTGAGCAAGACGCAGGCCGAGCGCGAGAATCTGATCCGCCTGGTAATGGAGGGGCACCTGCGCGGCATCGTGGGCCAGTTGACCGTCGAAGACCTGGTGAAAGACCCGGAGAACGTCGGCGCGAAAATGCTCAAGACGGTCACGCCCGATATGGAAAAGATGGGCCTGGAGGTCATCTCCTTCACCATCAAAGATGTGCGTGATAAAAACGACTACATCACGAACATGGGCCGCCCGCAGATCGCCCAGATCAAGAAGCAGGCCGATATCGCGGCGGCGCTGGCTGCCCGCGATACACAGATTGAACAGGCCAATGCCGCCCGCGAGGCAGCCGTCGCCAAGTCGAAGGCCGACCAGGAACGAGTCAAGGCCGAAACCGAGTCGCTGGCCCTGCAGGCCGAGTCTCAACGCAACCTAGCCTTGAAGAAGGCCGCCTTCGACGCCGAGGTCAAACGCCAGCAGGCCGCCGCTGATAAAGCCTACGACATTCAGGCAAACATCACACAGCAGCAAGTGATCGCTGAGGCTGTCAAGGTCACGGAAGTTGAGAAGCAGGCTCAGATCAAAGTACAGCAAGCCGAAATTCAACGCCGCGAACTGGAGTTACAGGCCACCGTGCTGAAGGCCGCCGAGGCCGAACGCCAGCGTATCGAGACGGTAGCCGAGGCCGAACGCCAGCGCATTCTGCTGGAGGCGCAAGGCCAGGCCGAGGCCAGCAAGGCCAAAGGCTTTGCCGAAGCCGAGGCCAACCGCGCTCGTGGTCTCGCCGAAGCCGAGGTTATCAAAGCTCGTGGTCTCGCCGAAGCCGAGGTTATCAGAGCGAAGGGTGAAGCTGAGGCTGAAGCGATGAAGGTCAAGGCCGCCGCCTTCCATGAGTACAACCAGGCCGCCGTGCTGGATAAGCTCCTCACCGCCATGCCAGACATTGTTAAGGCTATCGCGGAGCCGCTGAGCAAGGTAGACAAGGTGACGATTGTCTCCACCGGAGGCAGCAACGATGGTAATCTGGGGGCAAGCCGCCTGACCGGCGACATCGTGAACATGGTAGCCCAGGTACCGGCCTTGTTTGAGTTGCTCAGTGGTCAGCGCCTGAATGATCTGATGAGCCGCATTCCAGCCCTGAACTCACAGGAGACGAGCAACGGCAATCACAACCGCGCCGACGAAGTTGCCAGCATGGTTGACGCCAAAAGCGATAATAATAAATAAAGAGCGACGAGAGGTGATGTCTCCAACATTCGTCACATCACCTCTCCTTGCTATGCGACCCACTACCACAAGAGACGACGGAGACCGCACATGAATCTGCTTGAACGTGTCCTTATGCTGCTGCAAACCAACCTCAATACGGTGGCAGAGAAAGCGAATGAGCCTGAAAAGGCTTTACGGCAGCTCCAACTCGACATGCGCAATCAGCTTGTACAGGTGAAAACGCAGGTCGCTGTGCTGATCGCGGAGAACCGTAAGCTTCAGCAGCGGGGTAAAGAACGTCAGGCCGAGGCCAATGAGTGGCTCAGAAAGGCAGAGCAGGCTATTCGACTTAACCAGGAAGAGACTGCCCGCTCTGCTCTCGCGCGTTATAAAGAGATCAATCGACAGGCGCAGCGCTATCAGCAGCAGCAGCAGGAGATGGAACAACAGATCGCACGCATGCGCGAGGCACTGCGTCGTCTCGAAGCCAAAATCGCCGAGGTCGATACTACCACTGAACTCCTGATCGCACGCAAACGCAGTGCGCTTATTCAGCAGCGCGTCTATGAAGCGCTGAGCAAGAACGATTCACCGAAAGAAAAAGAGCAGGCCGCGAAAGCGCAGGATACAGTACAGGAAGCCGAGGCACGCGCCCAGGCCCTGGCAGACCTGCACAAACGTGACCTGGATGCCCAACTCGCTCATCTGGCCGATGAGCAGGAGATTCAGCAACATTTACAGAATCTCAAGCAGGAGACGGCCCAGAACAATGGCGTTCCACTCCTTCACGATGGCAATCCACATCTCTCTCCACTCTTATCCCCACATCCTGATCTGAATGCGCCGGTTAGCCAGCAACCAGCACCGTCTCATGGCGCTGAAACCCTCTCTACACCGCCCAGAGCCGAGGCAAGGAAAGACACAGAGATTGATATCGAACGTCTGCGCAGACTGCTAGGTTTCAATCCTTGAGTTCCATTTTCAATTCCTGCCAGGCCGTCCCACCCACTTAGCCGCTTCGTGCAAGGGGCACCTCGTTACCATAAAAGGGAACACTACGATAGACCTCTATTTGTTAAAGAAAATGACGAAAAGGATCAGTATGACCAGGGCAATAACGATGCCTACAATAAAGGAGAAACGATGATTTCTCTTTTCCTCTTCGCTGGTGGTCTGCTTCTCACTCTCATTCATGCTCGCTCACTCCGGGGTTGCAGCGCCGCACTGATAGCGCTCTCAACATTCGCCATGACATTCAAACATTCTACAGGGTCAGACTCACGCATAGTAATTAAAACCTGGAAGGCATTTTTCGCCTGACCAACCAGGCCCATGAGAATGCGACGATCTCCACTGGTAATCACCATATCCTCGTACTCACCCCAGGCCCCCTGGTCTAAAGATTGTAGCACGCTTTTGAGAATCATGCTAAAGTGCCTGCACACACGCGAGATATCCAGGTCATCAACCGCGACCTGGGCGATAGGCTGTCCATCCAGCGTGACCACAGCGGCGGCAATGAAGCCCGTGACCGTGTAACCGAGGGTCTGTAGCGCCAGCACAAGCGCATCGTAATTGTAGCCTTGTCGCGTTGCCTGCTGCTTGGATGTGTCTCCCCCATGTGAGAACATGCGCGTTTCCGGTGGCGGTGTAGAGACACTCTGCATGGCACCGCTATTTCGTGGCGCTATCGAGAGGCTCTGTAATGGACTGGAAGGCACCGTCGGCGGTTGCCACTCAGCAGAAGCCGGTGATGTGCCGGGGTTGCCATTTAGCTGCGTTGTAATACGCGCGCCGCTGGAGTGTACGCCATTCTGCTGCCCCTGCTCCCTACCACTGCGCGCAATAGGGCCGGTAACTTTGCTGTCCGACAATGGCCCCTGCCATACCGCCGGTGAAACGCGGCGCGGCGTGGCAGGAATATGTGCGGTGCCGGAAAGCAATGAGGGACGAACACGTGGTACATTTTGCGTATTTTCTGACGCCCCCTGCTCGGTCAACCACGAGGGTAATTCCTGGGGATAGTCTGGCGACGCTGGTGGTATACCAGCCATAGAGCCATCTTGCGCTGCTTCTTTTGGAAGCTCGGTTCCCCTTAAGGGCGTCGATAAATGTGGCGTCGCCGATGTGCGGCCTGCCTGCGAGGGTATAGGAGCCGTCGTAGCTCGGATGCTCGGCACCTTACCGGTCGGCATCCACCACGCTTTTGCAGGCTCAGCCAGTGGCTCGCTCCCATCGGTCTCCTTTTCAGGTTGAGTCTCATTCAAGCCGGCATTATTGCGTATAGGCGGAGTTTCAGCTATAACATGAAAAGGTGTATCCGGCTCATTATATTCCGTTAGCACCTGAAATGGGCGATCATCATCTTCAAAAAGTGGAGAAGTAGATACGGCTGGAGCAGAGCCAGATGCTGTGGCACTCACCGCAACCTGCTCGCCCGTCACCTGGTAACGATGGGCAAAACGCGAACGGTACTGCAATGCCTGAAGAATCAGCCGCGAAAGCGGCTGACTGACATTTGCCCCCACCTGCCCAAGCCAGGGTTGATGTACTATAGTTCCATTCTTATGGGCCGCCAGCGCGAAAAATGCCTCTTCGCCACGCAATAGTCCATATTCGGCATAAATCAATTCGCCCTCGCGAAACCCCAGCAAGCCACGTTCCTCTAACCCGACATTGACCAGCAAGGCAATGGTTTTATGACTCATATTGATAATCTGGATAACATCGAGTAAATCAAAGGAGTCGAGATTGGCCGAAAAACCCGTCTGCTGCAAGAGACGGCGCAACTCTTCTTTCAAGGCATAGATATTGAGCGGCCTGGGTAGATAGCCGACGGCACCGGCTTCCAGCGCCTGGGACTGAGCGATCTCGGAGTCAGCCGGGCCAACGATAATAAAACGGGTGTTGGGACGATAGGTACTCACCCATTGCAAGAGTTCCAGGCTATTGACATCCGGTGCCTGGAGATCGCAGATCACCACGTCATATTCTTGCGACCAGAGCAGGCGCATAGCTTCGGCCATACTAAAAGCGCTATGCGCGAGGTAGCCATCTTTACGCATAGCAACCACAATGCTCTCATTCACGCTTTCATCGTCTTTTACCAGAAGCGCACGCCATTGTCCCGACATAGCAGTTACCTTCCCGCACAAGATTTCCTGGCATCTTCGCTCTATCATTCTTCCTGACCATGCATAGCACAATACAGAGGGCACAGCGATAGGTAGCGAGGACGGATTGTTCCTCGATGAGTGTATCACGATGCTGTACAGATGACAAGCTGTATCCCACTAACAGGTACAGGTCTAGCGCTCTCCCTCTTTGCCCCCCGACATGCTATACTCTGCTCAAAGGCTTGTAGTAGCAACGATCACTGCATAAGGATGAAGAAACATGGCAGAGCAAAAAACCGCGCAAGACACCTGGAAACAGATGGCCGGAGCCGCCTCAGTCCAGTTTATTGAGGACGGCATGCTAATCGGCCTGGGCACCGGCTCAACCGCCGCCCATATGGTACGTGCCCTGGCGGAACGTATGAAGCAAGGGCTACGCATAGCTGGCGCGGTACCCTCTTCGGACGCGACCCACGAACTCGCCAGCAGTCTGGGCATCCCACTGACCGACCTCGACACACATCCCGCACTCGACCTGTACATTGATGGGGCCGATGAGGTTGATCCGCAGCTCAATCTGCTCAAAGGAGCGGGTGGCGCACTGGTGCGAGAAAAAGTTGTCGCCTCAGCGGCACGCCGCTTTATCGTCATAGTGGATATCAATAAGCTGGTAGAGCGCCTGGTCACGCGCTTCCCGGTTCCCGTCGAGGTCGTCCCGTTCGCTGTCACACCGGTACGCAAGCGTCTGGAGAGCCTGGGAGCCATTGTCACCGTGCGTAAGGTGGCCGAAAAACCCTTTATCACGGATAATCATAACATGATCCTGGATTGCGCCTTTCCGCAAGGAGTAAACGACCCGCATGCACTCAACGAGCAAATGATTCATATCATCGGTGTGGTCGGCACGGGACTTTTTCTAAATATGGCCGAACGGGTCATCGTCGGTGGCCCGAACGGCGTACACACCCTCACAAGGTAATACTGATGAACGGGAAAGGCGCGCTGAGAATATCTCGACGCCACTTCCCCGTTCAACCGCATTTCAAGCAAGAGATACGAAAATATCCCTCTCGCCCTTTCGCGTGGAGCAAGGCCAGGCTAGGCAGGATTAGAGGGGGGAGTGGGAGCATGAACCTCGGACTTGAAGCCTGTACGGAGGTGGCTATCATCACAGAAAGGTTTGTTGCGTGACTGACCACAGCGGCACAGCGTCACTTCATCCTCAACAATCTCAAAGGGATTGCCCTCGCTGTCCAGCAAAATCAATCCCTTCGCATTCTGAATGTACAAGGGGCCATCCTTCTCCACATTAATAATGGGCTTGTTTTCATCAGCCATCTGAAACGCTCTCCTTCATCTAAAATTCGCTTAACAGGGATAGCCAGTCAGTAATGACACACTACGCACCTGTTCCTTTTGCAGTATAGCAAACAAGAGCAGATCAATGCAATTAATATCTGAACGTACAGAGCTATCACAAGATTCGTATTTTGTAACTATCCAGATTGGACAGAGGGGAACAAAATATGCTATACTCTTCCCGAAACATCATGGAACAAACGGGGGGGTACTGCGTGTTCTTTAATACGTGAGAACTGGCGATACTCCATCACGAGTTCCTCATCTAAGAGAAGATGACTGGCGAAAGGGGTTAATTATCAATGCCAAAGAAGGGTGAACTTTCAAAGACGGCGCGCGCCTCGCTGGCGAATCGTGAAGAGATCAATCATCTGACCAGCCGTATCTGCGCCAAATGCGGTGAGCCGATCATGCTGAAAGAGCTTCAGCCGGTAAAGGTTGTAGGCAAGGGTATGGTCTATTATCACAAGTCCCACTACAACGTGCAGTAAACGTTTAAAGGTGGAAAAATTAGCAAACGGGTAATACCCACAACAGGGCTGAGGCGGCAGATGTCCTGCTGCCTCAGCCCTGTTTTTCGCGCGCTCCCGCTTGACAAGTCGAGGCGAAGCTGGCACAATCGGCATAAGTTTTGACTTATTGAGGATGTGTGCAATGATATCATCAACCAATCAGCAAGAAGAAATCAACGGTACGGCACGGGCAGAACTTTCGTCGGTTACGACCTACACGGTGGCCTTTCAGGGCGAATACGGAGCGTTCGGCGACGAAGCGGTACGCGCTTACTTCGGTCGCCTGCAACAGTCGGCAGAGCCGCGCCCTTATCGCAGCTTCGCCGAGGTCTTCCGCGCGGTAGCCACAGGCGAGGTCAGCTATGGCATGGTGCCGGTAGAGAATTCGCAGGCCGGTAGCATCAACGATGTCTATGATCTGTTGCGCCAACATGATCTGTTCGTCATCGGCGAACACCAGCACCCTGTCAATCACTGCCTGCTCTGCCTGCCAGGACAGCAACTGAGCGACATTAAACGGGTAATCTCGCATCCGCAGGCGCTGGCGCAATGCGATGTCTACCTGCGCGAACTGGGTGTCGAGATCGTAGCAACCTATGATACCGCCGGTAGCGCCAAGATGATCCGTGAGGAGAATCTGCACGGGGTCGCCGCCGTAGCAGGTATTGGGGCGGCAGAGTTGTATCAGTTAGAAATCCTGGCGCGTGGCATTCAAACCATCAAAGATAACTATACACGCTTCATCGTGCTAGGACGCGAACCGGCACCACGCAAAGAGGGACCCGCCAAAACGATGCTGGTGATGGCGACAGCGCACCAACCAGGCTCACTCTACAACTGCCTGGGTATGCTGGCTGCCAACAAGATCAATCTGCTCAAGCTTGAGTCGCGGCCATCGCGCCAGCGCGCCTGGGAGTACGTCTTCTACCTTGACTTCGAGGGTCATCGGGAAGACCCGCCAGTCCGCGCTGCCCTGGCCGACCTCGCATCCCACACGACCTTCTGCAAGGTATTAGGGTCATTTGCCCGCAGTATATAAAAAAACAGAACATGTTCAAGAACGCTCCCCGTGCGGAAGGCGTTCTTGAACATGTTCTGTTTTTTAACGCTTGATCTTTAGTGTGTTTATAAAATTCTCGGCCAGCCGCTCGTAAGCAGGTGAATAGTACTCCTCGACACGCCCCGCGTCGCAGAGACTGGTGAGTGTGGGATCAATCGGCAGTTGCGCTAGCAGCGGTGAACCGCTCATCGCTACCAGTTCGGTACCATTGCTCGGTCCGAAGATTTCGTAGCGTTCACCGTCCGGCGTCTCGAAGTAAGACATATTCTCCACCACACCGACGATCACCCCCTTGAGGCTACGCACCATGTTGATACACTTCATCACAATCATTGTCGCCAACATCTGGGGCGAGGAGACGATAATAACGCCATCGACCGGCAACGATTGCAGCACGGTCATGGGCGCATCCGAAGTGCCCGGAGGCAGGTCCACCAGCAGATAATCGAGCTGGCCCCAATCAACGTCGCTATAGAACTGTTTGAGCGCACTGGACACCATTGGGCCGCGCCACACAACAGGATCGCTCTCGTTCTCAAGAAACATGTTCATCGACATGACCTTAATACCTGCTTTACTGCGCAACGGCTCGATGCCACCATTCACCGATTTGCCTGGCTGGCCCTTTGTACCAAACATACGCGCAATGCTGGGGCCGGTAATATCACCATCCAGAATACCGACCTTCAGTCCCTGCCGACGCAACGAGACGGCCAGCAGACCCGTTACCAGCGACTTGCCCACGCCTCCCTTGCCGCTCATAATAGCGATCACCTGCTTGATCTTGCGATCAGCGGGCGATGGAGACATCTGCAAGGGAATACCCCGCCCGACGGGTGCCTTCTTGGGGGCCACCGAGATAGGCTCACCATTGATCGAGGCATTCAGGTCTTTGAGCAACAAATCAAGCTTCTCTGGAGGGAAGCGATGTGTGCGCGCCCCTCCGGCAATGCTTTCGCGTGACCCGACCGCACAGGCAGTACAGGGTAAACCATGCCCATGAAAAACCTTGACCGTTGCCGGATATCTGGTCACAACATCATGTATCACCATGTCCGCAGTAATTAGTTCCGCCATATGCCATATCCTCATCAGCAGCAGAGATACTCTGTATACTGCTCATCGTATAATAGTATCAGATTGAAGATAAGAGACTAATTCCGACCTTGTTACTCCGATATTGAATATTATAGCATAAGCAGGATAGCTGTGGCTATAGGCAGGAAACATTGGCATGGCAAGTACAAGGACTCGCGCTCGCCATGCTCATGGGATGTCCTGTGACGATATTGCGGGCCAAACAATTGCAGGAAACTAGCCAGTATGCTATCATGGCAACACCAACACAAGAGTTCAGCAGGTTCGCAGACAGCGCTATCGTATCGGTAAAGGAAAAAGAATCATGGTAGAGAACGATGTCGCTTATTTAAAACAGGTTTCGCTCTTCTCAAGCCTGAGCGACAGCGATATACGCGAGTTGGCCGCCGTAGTCAAACGGCGTATATTTCGCGCAGGAGAGGTTATTTTCCATCGTGATGACCCCGGTCAGGTACTCTATGTGATCAAAGAGGGCAAGGTCAAAATCTGCCTGATCAGCCCCGACGGTCAGGAAATTTCGCTTGTTGTCTTCGGTAAGGGAGAATGCTTCGGCGAACTGGCCCTGCTCGATGGCCTGCCGCGCTCAGCCGATGCGATTGCAATGGAACGGGCGGAATGCTATACCTTACAGCGGAGTGACTTCCACAACGCTATTATGAAAAATCCGACCATCGCCATTCAGGTGATGGAGGTTCTCTCAAAGCGCCTGCGCAGCACCGACCAGCAGGTAGAAGACCTGATCTTTCTGGATGTCTATGGACGTGTGGCAAAGAAGTTGATCGAACTGGCCGACTCACATGGTAGCCGTGTCGATGATGGCACACGCATTGAAGTACGTCTCACCCAACAAGAACTGGCTTCAATGGTCGGCGCTTCACGCGAAAGCGTCAATAAGGTGATTGGCTATTTCACCGATAAAAAATACATCAGTACAGATAGACATCGCATTACTATTCATCACATCGACGCCTTGCGCCGACGTATCTACTAGTTCTACCGCTACAGGCGATACAGGGACGACCAGGTAAAACAGAGGAGAAGAGCAAGGTCATTGAAGAGGCCGCGTATGACCCAGAGAGAACAGCAGATGACTGCACATGCACGACACGAAGCCGCCATCAATGTTGTTCCCGCTGTTCAGCCTTCCTGGCTACAACGCATACAGGGGCTTATCAAGGAGCTACGCCCGCGACAGTGGACGAAAAATTTCGCCATTTTTATTGGGCTGGTCTTTGCACACCAGTTCTTCACGTTGCCATCGCTAGAACGCACCGTTGTCGCCTGGCTTATCTTCTGCTTAGCCGCCAGTAGCATCTATCTGTTGAACGATCTTCTCGATATACAGCAGGATCGGCTTCATCCAACCAAGCGGCAACGCCCTCTGGCTTCGGGATTGGTGCCTGTTTCCTGGACTAAAACCGCATTTATAATATTGCTCTTCTGTTGCGCATTACTTATCTATGGATTGTTCAGGATGCCCATTGCGCCCGCGCAAGATATCTACACCTCTGCTGGTGGTGCTAACGTTCTTTTTACCCTTGCGGTGGTTGCCTACCTGCTTTTGATGACACTCTACGGCCTGAAACTCAAACATGTCGTGCTGCTTGATGTATTTGTAATTGCCGCTGGTTTTATTCTACGTATTCTGGCCGGAGCTGTCGTAGTACCCGTCGTAATCTCGCCCTGGCTCTACCTTGTCACCTGTTTTCTCTCTCTTTTCCTGGCACTCGGTAAACGCAGGCATGAGCTAGTATTACTCCAGGGGCAGGCTCATCAGCATCGACAGATATTGCAGGAATATAGTCTCCCCTTGCTCGATCAACTTATTACTATCGTGGTGGCAGGCACCATCATTGCCTACAGCCTCTACACTATCGAAGGTTCGACCGGCGATCATCGGCTGGCCATCACGATTCCGCTTGTCATCTACGGCATGTTTCGCTACCTGTACCTGGTCTACATACGCATGGAGGGAGGAAGTCCTGAAGAGGTACTACTACGTGACCGCCATATCCTCGCAACCGTTTTGTTGTGTATAATTCTGGTTGGTATCATTCTTTATGCACTGCCGAGGTAAACACACCTGAAAAGGAATGCGCAACATAGAGAAAAGCTTTACCAATGAGTAGCCAAAGGGTCACTTCCTTGCACACGGAAGAAACCGACCAGACAGGCCACCCGTTTAAGGAAGCAGGAGAAAGCTTTATTAGCAAGCAGCTACGTCAATAGGTTGACATATTCTAGCAGTAGCAAAGCTTTTTGGGGATGATGCCGATATAAAAATAAAGCGCAAGGTTTATTGTTACCTCGCTTATAGAAAGTGCGTATACTCTCTATAATAGAGATTGGTTGGCATCGCCCTGAATATTCTTAAAGACAACATCGTAGATATTTCGTGGAGAAAGTTTTCTTATGAAAGCACTAATTATTGTTCCAACGTATAATGAGGTCGAGAATCTGCGCTCACTCGTTGATGCAGTGTTCTCCTATGCCCCCGGCTGCGACATCCTGATCGTTGACGATAATTCGCCCGATGGTACAGGTCAGCTCGCCGACCAGATTCACGAACAGGATGCGCGTGTGCAGGTCATGCATCGCCAGGGTAAATTGGGCCTGGGCACTGCCTACATTGCTGGTTTCAAGTACGCTATCGCAAACAATTACGACGCGGCCTTCGAGATGGATGCCGATTTCTCACACGATCCGCGCTATCTACCTGAATTTCTCAAGGCCATTGAAAACGCCGATCTCGTGATTGGCTCACGCTATATCAAGGGGGGCGATACACCAAACTGGACGCTGCTACGACGCATTATCAGCGGTGGTGGCAATATTTTTGCCCGCTTTATGCTCAACCTGCCCATCCATGATTGTACCGCCGGCTATCGCTGCTACCGTCGCCAGGTGCTGGAGCATCTTGACCTGGACACCATTCAATCGCAAGGCTACGCCTTCCAGGTGGAACTGGCCTATCGCACCTGGAAAAAAGGCTTCAAGATTGTCGAGATTCCGATTATCTTCATGGATCGCCGCGTCGGCAAATCCAAGATGTCGCGCAAGATTTTCCTTGAAGGTTTTGCCTACGTTGTGCGCGCCCGTCTCGGCAAAGCTAATGTCACGTCCAATCGCTCACAAACCATCGGAATGACCACTAGCGAAGCCGCCGGAGAAATGCCCTCCATTGCGCCTAAATAAGTGGCTCTGCATCAACGGCGCGATTTTCTTCTCTTCTGCTTTTTCCTACGTAGAGGAGGCGGGTCATCATCATCGGGCTTTACCCAGGGGTCCATGCCATACATGCGACGCATCTTCTGACGATAGGCAACCCGATAGGCTACGTCGTCCGGTGCGGCAGTGAGCTTCTGGACAAGCTGGTTGGCAGAACGAACCTGTCCTCCTTTTTCCGCCACCGATTGCCGCACCTCTGTATCATTACTATACATCTCGACCTGATGGCCTGCGGCACGCGCCTCTGTCGCCAGGCGTGCAATGACCTGATCCGCCGTTTCACCGTGCTGTGAGAAGATAATCCGAATATGATCTTCGTGCCTTACCTGCTCCCTCGCGCCGCCTCCATCAAAAACCACCGTCACGCGACAGGCCTGGTGACGATAACGATTGTGCAATTGCTTAATCAATAAGATACGGGCCTCAGCCATGCTTTGAACTTCCATAAAACGAAACATCTCATTGTTACGAATGATGTTATAGCCATCAACCAGAATTTCAAGCCCCATAACGAATAGATCACCTTTTATCCATATGGCTCAGCCCATCATAGCAGACCAGCCACCTCCATTGCTACGCACCGGTGTAGTACCGAACAGAAAAAGTTTGTCGGGAGTACACAACTATTATAGAAATATCATCACGATTAAGCAAGACAAAACATCGTGTACTGTCTAATGCGGTGAGAAGAGGCCCGTCAGCAATTGCCAGAGATAGGTGATCTCGGCCCGAATGTCGATGTGTACCACTTGAGCAATATAGCTGTTGGCGGCTGCGGAGAATGCTGCTACAATAATCACGATCATGAGTAGCGCGACTACGATCAGCAGGAACATGGTAAAAGCATATTCGACCCTCCTGCGCAGGCGGATACGCGGTGTCACATCTGTATCAACGGCCTGATTTTTCTGGTCGCCCACCACCTCCTCGTCCGCGCTATCATCAATGTAGATATAATAGGGTGCCAGATGATCCTCCTCTTCCTGCTTTCGCTTTGCCACACGTGGACGCCCAGACATCGTTTCTTTCTTGCCTTGCGACCCGCTGGCCGGTGCTGGCGTTATCGGCACAGCAGGCATAGCCGCCATCGGTGGCATTATTGCATTCGCGGCTACGCCCGTCGGCATCGTAGTCATCGGCGACTGCACAGACGGCATACCCTGGGAAAGAGGCATAGCACCTCTCGGCCTAACAAAAGCGTCTGCTACAGGCTGAGCCACTCGTGGTGGCTGCATATTTACAGGAGGGTGAGCAGGCTCATACTGGATCGCCTGTCTTTCCAGGCGGCCAGGCTGAATACACACCAGGGGATAAGTTGCCCCGTTATTGGTCGCGGGCTGACCTTGCCGTATCGGCGGCAGCCAGGTGCCGACCAGTGGAGGCACATCGCTACGGAACGGCAAGCCGGTTTCCAGCACACACGAGCCGCAGATGCCATGTACCATATCCCAACAAAAAGGGCAGGAGGGACGACGACACCGAAAACAGAAGTGGCACATGCCCATAAAAGCCGACTCCAGCAAGACGTGGGAAGCATGCGCCAGTTGCGGTTGATTGGGTGATGGAGCGTAAACAGCATGGCAAATAGTACATGTAACAAATAGATTTTCCTGATCATTTGGTTTATTTATAGAATTATCTACAAATGTATCTGGAGATGGTAACGAGGTTGATTCCTGCATAGTTGCCTCCACAGCATATATCAGCATGTAAATACGAGCAACATATTTTATTCTATATCTATTATACTCCCATTGCCCCAGACTTGTTCATCATACGTCGGACAATCAGCCAGAGTGAGAGGAAAGAGGCGAATACTTTTTTTGAGAGAAACGTGTTGATTGCAAAATTTCGCCGTCAAAAGGCTTGACAGCCCAACGGAAGTCTGATATTATCATACTTGCGAGCGAGAAACCGGGCAAGTGGTCTGGCGAAATCGCAAGGAGCCGTGGTGTAGTGGTCTAACATGTCTGCCTGTCACGCAGAAGATCGCGGGTTCGAATCCCGTCGGTTCCGCCGCAGCAAAACCAGTGAGACACATAGACACCTTTGCCTACGTGTCTCTTGCTATTCTTACCTTACCCACTTTTACGCCGCATAGCAAGCCGCCGAACAGACTCAGGTGATACCCCAAATCGTCTTGCGATTTGCCTGAGTGACCAACCAGCCTCAAGAAGCTGCATCACCTCTTCCTTTTGCGCCTCTGAGAGCTTATACGTCGTCTGTAGTTCAATCGCCTCTCTCTTAGCCAGGCGGTGAATAGAACCACGAGACGTTCCCAAACACGTCGCCACTTCACGGAGCGAGACGCCATCCTTGAGCATCCGAAGAGCTGTATCCTGTTGCGCAGGCGTGAGACTTGGTGCTTGCGGCGGTGGAAATTGCAGCTTGCTTCTATCAAGTTTGGGAGGCCAGAACTCATGACGCAACCACAAGCCACCATCACGCTGCTCCCACTGTCCCGTTGCCTCCAAACCCAATGCAAGGACAGGCAAGACACTCTCACGAGGCCGCAGCCCAACGATCACACGCCGTTCTAAATCGTATACCAGTCCTTCTAGCCTTAGAAGCGCCCACACCATATCACGTCGCTCTTCGGCAGTCGCCTCACTCCAATAATCGGCCATCCCGATCAGCGTTTCACCAGCAGAGATAGCCGCACCTGTCATATCAGCAGCACTACGTTCCACAGGAAGAGGTAAGGAGAACAATTCTACACGGATGCGTTCCATCTGCTCATCCAGAGCATCCTCACTCAGATACCCCTTCGTAAAGGCAGTTACGAGCCTCTTCTGCTCAGCCTCAAGCGCCGCACGACGAGCCTTTATCCGTTCGACGGACTCATCCTTCGGTGCTAATTGAGAACAACGCTCAGCCACAGCTTCACGCCACGACTCAGGTAAATGGACGCTTCTCAGAATATCCCCAAATTGATAGATTACCAACCCACCCCGTACAGAAAGGGACTCAGGGATAGGACAATCAAGCTTGCGTATCTTGCTTGTGTCATGATAGTAAGGTATACCTTTCGGCAATGTCACACGCAAGGGACGACGACATGCAGCACAGATAATAATACGACTAAACTCATGAGGTCGTCGCTGAGCTTCTTTTGTTGGACGCCGATATTGACCCGCCTTGACCTCCACCATGCGTTGCCAGAGATCATACGGCCACGCCGCCTGATGTTTCCCCTCCACTAACTCGCCCTGTGGTGTATCAATCGTCCCATGACCACTGCCAGGCGCAAATTCACGTGGGAACCAGGAACGACGAATAGCAGCCACCGTATCTTTTGTAAGTAAGCGTTCCCCGAAACGCGCCGTTTTCGAGATATAGCCTTCTAACTCATCAGCAATCGCCCGATCAGACCATCCTTGCGCCGCCAACTCACCAATGCGAACCAGCGCCGGAAAGGTCACAGGGTCAGGTCGCACCGGAGTACGGGGAGGTCGCCAGGTAGAAGGCGCACCATCAGGAGCCTTTGGATACTCAGGAGGTAGATAGCCAAACATCACGTTACCGTTGTGATAGCCAGCACGCGCCCGATCTTCTTTGCCAGCAATGGTACGCTTCGAGAGTTGGCGGACATAGCTCGCGTTCATCTGCATATCGACAGCAAAGGCCACGTCAAAGCCATCTTGCTGTACCTTATCGATGTCCCACAAGCCATCAGCCGTACACCACCAGACGCGCATACGCCGGAGCCGAGAGAGCGAGGCAAAGCCAGCTTCCATACTACGCGCCCAGCGATTGCTGAACGCACAGACCACCACCTGAAAGCGTGAGCCAGCTTCATTGAGGAGTTGGGCAAAGACAGGCCGTTCCTCTATACTGTCATACTTTGCACTCTGTTCCGGTTCCTCATACCATCGCGCCAGTTTCCAGCCCTTCTTTTCCAGGAACTCCATGATGAGCCGTTTCTGAGTCACAATACTGGTCTCATTTTGAAGCTCAGAGCTATAGCGCACATAACCGACCGCCAGACTTCCAGGGCCAGGTTCGCCAATCATCTGGAAAACACGATCACGATGCTGCTTTTGACGTGGCATTATTCCCCATCCTTTCGTAACGCTCGCAATTTGGCTTGACGACGTGCCTCAATACGAGCCAACACATCCAGAAGCTGCATAATCTCCACAGGATACCCTTCCCGTAAAGTGACCGCAGCCGAAGTTTGTCCCTTTGTTTTTACCTGTCCCTGTGCCACCAATACCCCCCTCTCATCAACACAGCAACCAACAAAAAGGCCAGGAGCAACGATGCTACTGACCTTTTCTTACAAGCCATTGACCAACCGGCACGCATATGTCGTGCCATTAGTAGCCCTCCTCTTGCTGTATCTGTTCCATCTCGTGTAAAAAGGCCAACAAGGCATGTTCATAGACGGCATCCCGTGCATACGCCTCATCCGTTGGGGTGCAGACCCCCCGCGCCTGACGCCGCGCCAGGTAGGATTGCTCACGCTGCATCTTCTGTTCCAACCAGGCCACCATCTCAGCCAGCCAGCGTGTCCATTCAGCAGGGGTCAACTGATCGAAGGACACATGAAGAACGCCAGGAATCCCAGGGACAGCACGGCAAGACCCAGAAGAAACCGTTTGTCGAGAAAAAGATCGACGCATCAGCACACCTCCTTACAACCGAAAAAGACCAACCCAACCAGGTAAATGGCACCCCACGTGTTACTGTGTTCGTGGGGTGCCACCCACTAGTCATCCGGGT
>Ga0078972_1004686_pt1 | contig 36688 bp, 35 predicted proteins | sample YelNatPaOPGAMG01_FD_67568 | JGI IMG/M metagenome (GOLD analysis project Ga0078972, IMG submission 67568) | Hot spring thermophilic microbial communities from Obsidian Pool, Yellowstone National Park, USA - OP-RAMG-01 (SPADES assembly) (version 2) | ecosystem: Environmental > Aquatic > Thermal...
TGCCCGGGCCGATGCGCGCCCCGAAACACCGCAGCAACCACGCCCGCCAACCGAAGCAAATCCGCGGGCTGGGCCGGAACAAGAGCAGCCAGACCAGGCCCCAAATCGCCCGAGCCAGCCGCTGCCACCAGGGCCACCGGTTCACGTACCGCGACAGGTCAAGCCGGATCGTATCGGCTTGCCCTGCAGGGATTCCAGTTAGCTTGCTGTTCGCCTGCAGTCGTGCAGCACGGGGATGAGTTGTAGTTTCAGTATTCACCGTGTCGAATTACCTATAGTTTCCACGCAGTCTGGTCGAGGCCCTCTGTTCAGCAGCCAATCGTAAACTGCCCGCATTTGAGCCGCGACTTTATCCCAACTGAAGCGCTGTGCTACAAGGTCCCTGCCTCGATTGCCCATCTCGGTAAGCTCGGCTGAGCTCATCTTGAACAACCTTTGAAGCCCTTGGGCGATACTGGCCGGGTCGGTCTCGATGCGCAGAGCTGCGCCGGCTTGGAAGCCTTCGGGCAGGTGGCATTCCGGCGTCATGAGGACAGGTTTTCCATAAGCCCAAGCTTCAAGCACAGCCATGGGCAGCCCTTCGCTTAGGGATGGCAGCACGAACGCTGCCGCATGCGTCAGGGCCGCCGCCTTCGCCTCGCCAAATAGGGGGCCAACGAACAGCACAGACTGGCCCAGCCCAGTTTCCTGCGCCTGCGCGCGCAGTTGCTCGATATATCCGTTTTGGCCCCAGCCAGCGACCACCAAAGCCCAATCGTCGTGCCCGGGCAACCCGCGCTGCTGCACCTGGGCCCAAGCAACAAGCAGGCTCGACAGATTCTTAATGGGATGGACTCGGCCGAGGTACAGCACTGTCTTTCTTTGAAGAGGAATCGATCCAGCGTACGGCGGTGGGGCGCCAGAGGCTGCGGCAGGAATCTCAACGCCGTTGGGAATCTGGCAGATCGGATTGCGCAGGCCTCCGGCTCGCATGGCATCAGCCTCCGCCCGGGTGAGCGCTCGGATGCAAGCTGCGTGCCGGAGGTGGGCACCTTCGTAAAGCCACAGCGCCAACCGTTTCTTCCAACCGCGATGACGGAGGGCCCAGGCATCCAGCATGCCGTGAGGATGGACCAAATAGGGTCGGCGCGTGCGCCGGTACCAGCGAAGCGTGGCAACCGAAGGATACATCCACAGCCCGTGCGTCTCGACTAGGTCCACGTCCAGTTTCATGAGGGTCTGCCCGAGGCTAGGCGCAAACCCGAACTTGGCCGGGCCGTAGCGGGGGAATGTCCGTGGGACTAACGGTTCCCAAAGAGCAGGGTCGTCTTCGGTGTCATCGTACCTTACGGCTAACACATGCACCTCGACGCCGAGTCGGCTGAGCGAACGAGCAAGTTCCCGAATGCTGTGAAACATCCCGCCCGCCAGGCGTGAGACGCAAGCTGTCAGCACCGCTGTCCGCAACGGTGCCTGGTTAGCGAACCGCACGAATCCCTTCTTTTGTTGGGCACAGAAGACCAAGCGATCGTTCCAGTTCATGGGAGTACTCAAGGAACAGCCGGGTCACTCGGCTATCGAAGATTGGGTTTGCGCTTTGCTTCTCCAATATTGTGAAACGCCATCACGCCGAGCTGAGAGTTGTGAACAATCGAGGTTTCCTTTAACTCGGGAGCCACGGTTGAACGCCCAGCAAAGGGCGAGTCCGTACAAGAATAACCGCGTCTGTGTACGCACATTCTTTTGCAGACTCGCCGGCAACGAGATGGCGAAAAGTAGCAAGCACAAGTAAGTCGCAAGGCCTGGTTTCCGAACCGCTAACCGTTCAACGTACCCGTAAAGCATGCCCAAGCCAAACATAAGCAGGGAACCCAAGTGGCCGAACGCGTAGTAAACCTCCCCCAGCGCCGGTGTCGTGATCCCGTAGTTCGCCGCGCAGGTATTCACCATTTCCGCGATGTCCCAGCCCAAAGGACGCAGCGGGACCAACTCGGACGGTAGCGGCTGGAGATTCCACAGCAAGTCTGTTGCCGCCGAAAGGCAATTCGGAGGATGGCTTTGCCGTTCTTGAGCCTTGCGCGTCCAAGGTTCTATACCGCTAAGAGGGTTGAGTGCGGCCAGGGGCTCATCAGGCGTAGGCGCTTGCTGAGTTTTGGACGCGTCTAACGGTTTTGCCGCCGCAGACAAGAAATTGCCTAGGCCGGGGTTGTAATCGCCTCGCCACTGCAATCCTGTGTAGCCAAAGTACGCCCCGCTAGCTACGGCCAACAAGGCGACAGGTATCCCCCGGTGGCCCTTGATTCGGAGTGCGAAGAACGCAAAGATCATAAATGCCTGTCCGGCCACACGGCTGAACCAGTGGAGGGGTTCGAGGCTCGCTATGAGGAGAGCAGGAATCCCGACAAGAATCCTCTGCCAGGCCGTCGGACCGGCAGGCTGTAGCAAGTACACCGACGCCACGCATGCCAGGATCACATTCGCCACGGTGCAAGCGATGGTGGCCATATGACGAAGCTTGCCGAGAAAGTCCCGATCATCAAACTGGCCCCAGCCCCGAGGTACACTGGACTTCCACGCCTCCTCCGGGCCGCCCACCACAAGCAGAAACAGGCCCAGTGTTACTAAGCTGAGTGCGAGCAGAAGTCTCAAGGAGATCATCGCTGCGCCGCGGGGCAATTGCGTGCGGGCACAGACTGAGCTGGCGCCCGGCGGATGCACCCGACCGAAGCCAGCCAAGAAGGTCCCCATGCACAAGACCGAAAAGAGCAACCCGTCATCAATGTGTTCTGGGACCAACAAAAAGGGGTCCCAGACGTCTTGCTGGAAAAACCCAAGCCATGGCGACAAATGGTAACCCGCCCACAGCGCTAGCACGCCGACCGAGCGAAGGCTGACCGCCTCACCGAAGCCAAATCGGAGCACTAGCCACAGGCAATACGCCGGTGGCAGCAAGCCCGCCAAGAGTAACCAAAGCGTCAACGGTGTAGGCCACATTCTCCTAGAAGTCTCTCGGGGCTATGCCTGTGGCTGCGCTAGGCGCTCGCTCCGGTCGGGCTCGCAGCAGGCCTACCACGCCGGGGACCACGTGAGGAATAAGGAATCCGCAGGCCAGCGTGAACGCCGCTGCGGAAACGAACGCGACCAAACTGATGCGCACCGGCACGGCTTGGCCCAGCTCAAGCTGCCAGATGCCCCATCCCACACACGCTGTCGCTAGCACCACGACCGACGGCCTCGCCAGGATCGAAACGAACTTCCTCAATCCTTTACCAACTGCCCGGAATGCCACCCAGCCCGCAACCAGGTTTGCCCCTGCTATCGCCAGGGCATTGCATTGAGCGACAACCACGTGGTCGCCCATAGTGACCCCGACGGTGCTGCTGAGAAGGAAGGATGCTGCGGCCATACCCGAAACGATGGCCAGCAAATTGAATTGACCACGTGCCATCAGGACTGCATTGGCCACCAGCCCTATCGGTTGCGTGGCCAGGGCTAGACTGATCCATTGCACCACCGGCACCGCCGGCAACCAGCGGTCGTGGAAAAGCCACCCGATGACCGGCCGGGCCAGAAGCGCCTGCAGGACGCACAGCGGCGCCACGCACACCAGCAGCGCCTGCAAACTGCGCTGGACAGCTTGGAACTGGCGCGCCGGCTCGCCGTTGAGCTGCGAAAACGCAGGGAAGAATACCCCTTGCAAGTTGGTGGCCAGCAGAAAGACCGCTTGCGAGGCGGCCACGAAGCCCCAGTAGTAGTAGCCCGTGGTCGCCGGGTCGCGGTGCGCCAGCCCCACCACCAGGTTCGGCCCGTACACCTGCAGGCTGGTGAAAAGCGCATAGACGACCAGCCCCAGCGCCGGTCGGGCCAGAGCGGGCCATGCCGCAGCCGCGGGCCGGCCCACAGCCACCGGCCCGGCCGCCAGGCGCACGCCCAGTAATTGGACAGCAGCCAGCATACTGAGCGGAATAATCAGCGCGTAGGGGCCTAAACCCAAAGCGGCCAGCGTCACCGCCGTGGCGTTTTGCAGCAGCCCGGCTAGGAAAGTAATCCGGGCCAGGTCACGAAACCGCAGCGTGCGAGCCAGCCGGGCGGCGTACACCGTGGTCAGCGCCTGCAGCGGCGCAGCCAGCGCCGCCACCATGATCAGGCCGGGTAAGCGGGGTTGACGCAGAAGCCCTCCCGCTAGCGGCGCGATGAGTGCCAGTGCGGCGGCTACGGCCACTCCAGCCGCCAGTGCCAGCCAAAAGACCTGCCCGGCAATTTCCTCGAACTTGCGCGGGCTTTGAACCAGCAAATTCCGCCAGGCCGACCCGCTGATGACGGTGGCGATGGTGATGCAGGAAAGCGCCAGGGCTGCCAGGCCGAAATCTTGGGGCAGTAGCAGCCATGCCAAAGCTACTTGGGCGGCAGCCGTGACGCCCTTGCCCAGCGTGGCAAACAGGATTGTCCAGGCGGCTCCGCGGACGGTGCGGGCACCGACCGGTGCCACCGGCTGAGCTGAGTCAGGGGCCGCAGCGACTTGGTCGGGCATGGGGAGCACCGACTGGCCGGCCGGCTCGGCCCCCTGGTGCAATCTTCCTTCAGCTCGGATCCGCGCGTCTTCTGGACCGTCGGGGTGGAATTGGGCGGTCTCTGCTCCGTCACCGCCAACGATAACAGGCGCCGGCGGCCCGCTGCAGCTCGCAGGCGGGCAGCGTGTAGTTGGTGAGTTAACCGGTGGACTTTGGGCTAGCGCTTGCACAGCACGGGTCAGTGAGCACACGGAATGCCGCGAGCATGCTGCCCGGTGTCAGGCGGCGCGGGCGGGTTGCTCTTCGGTGGTGCGCTGGCGTTTGCGTTTCCGGCCATGCTTGGTGCGGTAGTAGTCCCCGCGATAGGCGTAGTCGTAGTAGGAATCATAGTAATAGTATCCATAGCCCCTGCGGCGACGGGGCATCAGGTTCAAGATCACGCCCCCTAACCGCGCCTCGGCTTCACGCAGCAGTTGGGCAGCCCGGCGCACTGCGTGGCGCGGGGTTTTCCCGGCTCGGACAACCAGGCAAACGGTATGGACTGGGGCGGCGATCAGCAGCGTATCGCTGACGGCGTGGATGGGGGCTGAGTCCAAAACCACCCGGTCATAGGTTGCCAGGGCATGTTCCAGCAGCCCGTTCAAGCCGGCTTGAGCCAGCAGTTCAGCCGGGTTAGGTGCATCAGTGCCGGCGGGTACATAGTGAAGATTGGGATGTTCAGTGGGGTAAATCACCTCGTTGAATGCCTTGTGGCCGGCGAGGTAGTCGGTCAGGCCCGCTTTACGTTCGTTGTTTTGGCACAGGGCCTTCTCGATAGCGGGTCGGCGCAGGTCTGCATCGACCAACAGGGTGCGCAAGCCTTGTTGTGCCAGGCTCAGGGCGTAATGCAGTGAGCAGAAACTCTTACCCTCGGCTGGCAGTGCGCTGGTGAACAAGACGCTGCGCCTTTCCTCTTTCCGGCCCAGCATGGACAGGGCGGTGCGTAGGGTGCGGAACGACTCCGCTTCGGCTGAGTCTGCGGCGTCGTCCAGGATGAGTTTGACTTGCTGGCGGGTGCTGCCAGGGAATCGGGGAATGGTGCTAAGCACCGGCAACTGCAGGTACTCTTCGGTCTGGTCCACCGTCTTCAGCGAGTTATCTAACGCGTTGAGTAGCAGCGTTAGGGCCAGCCCCACACCCAGGCCGGCAAACAGGCCCAGCAAGGCTACCTGGAGCTTACGAGGTTTGGCTGGCCGCTCCGGCACGGTGGCTGGCTGGACGACGCGCACGGCGCTGGGTTTCATTTCCTTGGTCACATCGGTTTCTTTGATGCGGCTCAAGACGGCCTGGTACATGGCGCGGTCGGTCTCGACGTCGCGCAGGAGGACGTTGTAGCGGATGGCCTGCTTGCTCAGTTCCAGGGCGGCGGCTTCCTGTTCGCGCAGGGCCTGTTCAAGAGCTGCTTCGGCTACTTTGGCACTTTCGTAGGCGGAGCGGATCGTTTCGGGCAGTTCCAGCACCGTCTTGTGCAAGGCATTGTGCCACTCAGCCAACTGGCTGTGGGCTTGGATGTATTTGGGGTGCTTGGGCCGATAGCGTTGTTTCAGGTTGGCAATCTCGGACTCAAGCCGAGCGATTTGAGATCGAATTTCCAGCACGGCCGGGTGATTGGCTACCGCCGGAATTGCCAGCAGGTCTTGGATGTTGGTGCCGGCTTGTTGGACCTGGCGCCAGGCAGTTTCCTGCTGGATGCGTTGGGACTTGGCCTCGGTGACCCGGACACCGAGTTCCTTGAGCTTTTGCGCCACAACGTTTTGTCGGTCCTCCAAGGAAGCGGACTGGGTTTGTTCACGGTAGGCCTGCAAGGCATGCTCGGAAGCCTCGAGCTTGCGTTTGAGCCGGGCGGCTTCACCCAACAGGAACTCGTTGGCCTCACGGGTAGCGTTGGCATTCAGTTCCTGGCCCAAGCGCATGAACTGCTCGATCAAGCTGTTTGCAATGAGCGCCGTCAGCGCCGGTTCGGTGTGCTCAACCTTGATGTCGATCAGCCGGGTGCCACGCCGCAGACGCACTTCGACCAGCTCGGCCAACCGGTCAATGAGTTGTTCGCGGCTGGGCTGGGGCGCAGGCTGCGCCTGGTGGCGCGACCACGCAAGCCACACACTGAACCGACCCGAGGCCGGGCTTTTGAGAAAGCGCGGGTCGGCTGCCAGGTTATTCGAGTCCAACACGCGAGCCAGCAACGCCCGGCTTTGGAGGGTTTGTTCGACTGTCTTGAGGGCTTCCAGGCTTTGGAGGCGCTCTTGTTGGACGCCTTCGACCTTGAGGATCTTGGGCTCCTCTTGCTCGACCTGAACGACGGCATGGGCCGCATAGATGCGCGGCGCGCGGCTCAAGTAAGCCGCCGTGGCCAAGATCGCCACCAGGAGGCAGGTAGCTATGAGCCAGGCCCGCTCGCGCAGCAGGTGGTAAAGCGTGCGTAAATCCAGCGGCTCAGGCGCCGGTTCCTGCGGAGGTGGACTCGAGCACAGTGTCATGTTAGAAAATCCTTTCGGCTACGGTGATCACATCGTCGGGCATCACCAAAAACGGTTTGGCTGAGGGGTCCAGGGCCAGGGCTTTGCCGTCCAAGACCAACGTGGCTTTTTGTCCACCGACGGTGCGGCTGACGGTGATGCGGGAGGGGTTGGCCAACCGGGTGTAACCGCCGGCCATGGCAATGGCTTGGAGCAACGTCACCTTTTCTTCGCCCGGGATTTCGTAGGTGCCCGGCTTTTGGACCTGGCCCAGGACAGTGAACCGGCGCTTAGCATACTCCAGCACGGTAATCGTGACCTGGGGATTGACCAGGTAATCCTTATCGAACAGGTCCCGGATGAGTCGGGTGGCCTCCTCGACAGTCTTGCCACCAATCTGCACCACGCCGATTAAAGGGATGGTGACCGTGCCGTCCTGGGCAATGCGGGCCTTGGTAAGCAAATCGTCTTCCTGGTAAACCCGCACCTCGATCACGTCATTGGGCGTGAGCACGTAAGTGCTGGGACTAGGTGAAGGGCTGTTGGTAGCGGCAGGCTCGGCCGCCGGGCTGCCCCACAGGACAGCGCAAGCCAGTCCGACGCTGACAGCAACCGTGTAGCTCATAGGCGGTCCGGGTTGGGTTGTTGGCCTGCGGCTGTCGCGCACGGACCGCCAGGCTGCATCAGCAAGCGCTTCCGTGCGCTACCAGGCCTCAAGGGGATTACTTGTGGGGCGAGACCACCACTTTTTCGACATGGCCAGGGAAATAACCGCCCTGGAATGGTGGGGGCAGGTGTCGCTGGCCCTGGCCAGGTTTCTGTTCGATCGGCACAGTTTGGGGTGTAGGCGGCGCACCACCGCGCTTGGCCAAGCCAGGCGCAGTGGAAGTGCCGGCGGGCTCACCTGGGGCCGCCTCTGAAGGCTCCACATCCACGGAAACCAACTGCAGAGCATCGTCCCGCCCGGACAGCAGCCAAGCTGAATCGGCCTTTGGCGTGGCCAACTGCAGCGAGCCATCGTCCAGCATCCGAGCGATAACCCGAATTTTTTGGCCGGTGGTCACCTCGGCCAACTGGACCGGCTTACCCTTCCGAAGGATACGCGCCTGGGGGGTCATTCTGAACAGGTAAAGTTTGCCGTTCAGTTCGACGGTGATGGTGCGTTCGGCGCGGTTGACCACCACCACCTTGCCCTCGAATTCGATTGGGCCTTTGTAGCCTGGCGGCGCGATAGCAGCTTTGACCGGCGCAGCCGTCAGGCCAGTATCTTCACCCGCCCACGCGGCGCAAACAATCCATGCCACGGCACAGCACGTGCCGACCCAAAGCAGATTCTTCCTGGACATGTTCATAGAGTGGGAAACCAGGCCACGGACCCGCCCGCAGCGCGGCTGGCGGCGCGCTGGCACCTGTGGGAGCACTGGTTTAGGTTTTCGGTTCACTTCCATTGCGTCCGAGGCACACGCTACCTCGCGGAGCCCAGCCAACAGGGCCCGGCTGGCTGCGGAGCAAACCGCGGGCCAAGCACGAGATTGACCGGTGCCGAAAGCTTAAGTAGCCGATCTGCAAGCCAGCATACTCAATGCCCGCTATCCCGGGCGCACCAAAGCGCGCTGCGGCTGTGGCAGCCAGGGGTTGGGGCGTCCCACCGAGCTTGTTCCCTTGGCATCTGCATGCCACAGGTTGGCACTGCCCTCGGTCCGACGATTGCGCTCTGCAGCTTTCCGATGGCGTTTTTCGTAAAAAGCCGGGGGCCAAACCAACGCCGCACCTCAATAGACCCGACTGGCCAGAGCGTGGAAGCTCCCCGCAGGAAATGCCCACAGGCTTGGTCATCACCCAGCCCAGCCCGGTGCGCTGCCGTAAAGCCGCGCAGCGCGGTGCGCTCGCTCTATGGTTTGAGCGGGTGAGGCGCCTGGGTAGGGCCGTTGGGCTAGTCGGATTGCTGGTAGTGGTTGCGGTCTGCGGCCGGGCTGATGAGCGAAGCCCGCAAACGACCAGCGGCTCACCACCAGCCCTTCATACCACAGGCGGGTCTTTGTGTTGAATCGGCCGAGTCGGCCCACGCTCTGAGCTTTCGACACCCGGGCCATTTGCAGTTGGATGGCGTCGAGCCCGCAGGGCCCGGGCCGGATTGGCCTTGAATGCATCTTAGGATCGCTACAGCCCCAAAGCTGGGTGGGGCCACCATTGCGGCGTCATTAGGATGTGCTGGGCTGGGATTTCTAAACCAGGGGGTTAGGTCCCGGGGCGCCCACAGGCGGCATGCCAGCCAGGCGGGTCGGATCTGGCTTGCAGAACCGGGCCTGGTGGTGCAAGATTTTGGGAGATTTTGAACGATTTTGGTTGACAGCTTTCCAGCCCTATGGCATAAGGCGAACGTCATGGTTGGCTTACAAACTCCGCCGCATCGGGCTGTGGTCGAGCACTGGGTGCGCCAGGCGGTTTACAGCCGGCTGGGCAAACCGTTGCCGCGCCCGGCCACCGCGCCCAACCCGCTGGTGGTCAATGTCAGCGCGCGGCATTGCCACCTGACGCAGGCGGCCGTGGAGGCGCTGTTTGGTCAGGGCTACAAGTTGACCGTGTTCAAGTGGCTCTACCAAGAGGGCCAGTTCGCCGCCAAGGAGACAGTGACCCTGATTGGCCCGCGCAGCCGGGTCATTTCCAATCTACGCATCTTGGGCCCGTGCCGGACTTTGAACCAGATCGAGCTGGCTTACACCGACGCGATTGCGCTGGGCTTCGATATCCCGCTGCGCATGTCAGGCGACATCAAGGGCACGCCGGGGGCGATGCTGATGGGGCCGGCTGGGTTTTTCGAGCTGGAGGAAGGTGTGATCCGGGCTGCCCGCCACGTGCATATGCATCCTAACGACGCGGCTTTCTACGGGGTGAAAGATGGCGACGAGATGAAGCTGAAGGTGGGCGGGCCTTGCGCGTTGGTGTTGGAGAAGGTGGTGTGCCGCGTCAACCCCAGTTTCCGGCTGGAAGTGCACATCGACACCGATGAAGGCAACGCCTGTAACCTGCAGCCCGACACACCCTGTGAACTGATCAAATGAGGCTCTGGCTGGAGCCAAAACGCCAAACGGCAGACACTTTGAGCAAGCAAACGAACCAAACCAGACAGAATCTATGAACGACGCACTTGGCATGATTGAAACCAAAGGCTACGTGGGCGCCGTGGAGGCCAGCGACGCCATGGCCAAAGCGGCCAATGTGTCGCTGGTCCAGACCATCCCGATTGGGGGTGGGCTGATCACCGTGCTGGTCCGGGGCGACGTGGGCAGTGTGAAAGCTGCTGTGGACGCCGGGGCCAAGGCCGCCGGTAAAGTCGGCGAGTTGATCAGCTCGCACATCATTGCTCGCCCGCACGAAGACCTGCTGAAGGTTTTTGTGCCCATGCCGCCGGCAGGTGGGGCACCGGCGGCATCCAAGAAGTAACGCCACCAAAACCCGTCAGCTAAACCAAGTTTGTCTATGGCACAACAAGCAGTGGGTATGATCGAGACGCGGGGCCTGTGTGCCCTGCTGGAAGCCATCGATGCGGCGCTGAAGGCTGCCAATGTGACATTCACTGGCTGGGAAAAGATTGGCAGCGGTTATGTGACGGCCTTTTTCCGGGGCGACGTAGCGGCGGTGAAAGCGGCCACGGATGCCGGGGCAGCCGCTGCAGCCCAGGTGGGCCAGGTCATCAGTGTGCAAGTCATTCCCAGGCCGCACGAAGGGTTGTCGGTGTTAGGCAAATGGCTGCAGTGACCGAACCGGGCCGCCCCAGCGTGGTCCAGGCGTGGGTTCAGAGCCCGTGAGCCCGCTCAATCCTAAAGGCACCGTGCGCCTCCGATGAAAATCCTGGTCGCCAACCTCGGGTCCACGTCGCTGAAGTGGCGGTTGTTCCAATTCGCCGATGGCCAGGAACGGCTCCTGCACAAGGGCGGCCTGGAACGGGTCACCGATTACGCGCAGGCCATCGAACAATGCTTGGACCAGCTCAAAGCCGCCGGGCATATCACCGGCAGCGGCGATTTGGCGGCAGTGGGGTTCAAGACGGTGCTGGCGCAGGGGCTGAGCGGCTGCGTGCGGTTGGATGAAACGGCGTTGCGGGCGATGGAAGCGTTCAACGACATCGCCCCAGCCCATAACCCGCCTTATGTCACCGGCATCCGGTTGTTTGCGCAGCGGCTACCGGGGGTGCCACTGATCGGGTTGTTCGAGACGGCCTTTTACCAATGGGCGCCTGAGCCGCTGATGCGCTATGCCGTGCCGGAGGCGTGGTATCAGGCCGGGGTGCGGCGTTGGGGTTTTCATGGCGCCAGCCACAAGTTCATCGCCGAGCGCAGTGCGCAACTGCTCGGCCGCGAGGATGTGGCGCGCCGCGCGCAGAACCTTTATGTCGATGGCGGGGCCACACCAGTCAACAAGCCGGATTTGCGGGTGATCTCGTGTCATTTGGGTGGCAGCTCCAGCATCAGCGCCATCCTCAATGGCGTGGCGGTGGGCAACAGCATGGGCATGAGCCCCCAGTCAGGCTTGCCCCACAACAATCGGGTAGGTGAGTTGGACAGCTTTGCGGTGCCGTTTGTGATGCGCCGGCTGGGGTTATCGGTCGAGGAAGTGCAACGGCAACTGTGCAAGGAGGCCGGGCTCAAAGGCCTCAGTGGTGTGTCGAACGACGTACGCGATATCCAGGCTGCTGCTGCCCAAGGCAATGCCCGGGCCAAACTGGCGTTGGATGTGTTGGTAGCCGCTGCACGGCATTGGATTGGGGCGTATCTGGCGCAGCTCAACGGTGCGGATGCGCTGGTGTTTACGGCGGGGATCGGGGAAAACCAGCCGGAACTGCGCGCGGCCATTTGCGCGAACTTAGACCAACTCGGCATCGTATTGGACCCGCAGAAGAACGCAGCTACCCGCGCGCAGGAAGCTGTCATCAGCGCACCCGAGTCGCGCGTCAAGGTGATGGTCATCCCTACCAACGAGGAACTGGTCGTGGCCCGCGAAGCGAAACGATTTTTGGAAACGGCTAAACCATAACCACAAATTCAACCTCCGACTATGGCACAACAAGCACTTGGACTGATTGAGACTCGCGGTTTGGTGGCGCTGGTCGAAGGCACCGACGCCATGCTCAAAGCGGCGAACGTCGAGTTGGTCGGCCCCATGATGTCGGTCGGCAACGCCTTGGTCAGCGCCGTCGTGGTGGGCGATGTGGCTGCGGTGAAGGCGGCCACCGATGCGGGGGCCCAAGCCATTAAAGCCATGAAAGGCGAACTGGTCAGCGTGCACGTCATCGCTCGACCGCATTCGGATGTGGAGACCATCTTGCCCAAGAAGAGATAGGGGTGCGCTCCAGGCCGGGCGCGGCGCACGGTTGCCTGACCGGCCACCCAAGCGACGGATCGTGGTAACCGCGGTTTTAAGCCACCCCAGCCAACCGCTCAGCAGCCCGTAAACCTATGTTCTTGGCCCGAGTTGAAGGTGCGGTGGTGGCCACCAAGAAGGACGCCAACTTGGCCGGCCGCAAGCTGCTGTTGATCCGACCGCTGTTGGTGGACGAGAAGGATCCCACCAAGTTCAAGTCGGGCAACACCGTGGTGGCGGTGGATAGCGTTGGGGCTGGCGAAGGTGAGATGGTCATGTTCACCCAGGGCAGCAGCGCCCGGCTAGCGCCCGGGTTACGCGACGCGCCCGTGGACGCGGTGATCATTGGGATTGTGGACACGGTGGAGGTGCTGGGGAAACAGATTTACAACGCCAAAGCCCCGGCCTGGCCAGGCCTAGCTATCTGATGCGCAGCTCTTATGCCCGAGCGGTAGTCGCTGCCACCCGCAGCCCAGTGCGGGTAGCGCCCGGCCCATGGTTTTTGGCTGGCGACAGCTTTCTGAACCTGTTGCCGACAGTTCTGACCTAAGCAAGACCTATGGCTACCATCAATGAAGCCCTGATCCGTGATGTGGTCCAAGAAGTGTTGGGCCGGCTCGGTGGGGCCACGCCCACAGCCCAAACGAGCCCTCCACCGGCCCAAACCGGGTCCGCTCAGACCACCCCAGCGAGTTCGAGCCGCCCGGCGCCGGGCACTGCTCCCTGCGCCACGCCTCTGCGCAGCCGGTCTGCCCCGGCAGCGCGGCGGGGCACCTTTGGCGTGTTCCAAGACGCTGACGAAGCCTGTGAGGCTGCGCAGGAGGCCTTTGTGCAATTGGCTGAGCGCGGTGTGGCCGGCCGGAACAAGGTGATCGAGCTGGTCAAGAACCTCTGCTACGTCAATGCCAAGGAATGGGCCCGAATCGAGTTGGAGGAGACCAAGATTGGCCGGCTGGACCACAAGATCGAGAAGCTCCAAGCCCAACGCAACGTGCCTGGGGTCGAGTTCTTGAACCCCTACGGCCTGAGCGGCGACCATGGCATCACGTTGGAGGAATACGCTCCGTTTGGCGTGATTGGCGCCGTGACACCCAGCACGCATTCCATCCCCACTATGGCCTGCAACATCATCAGCATGGTGGCCGCAGGCAATGCAGTCGTGTTCAACGCGCATCCGGGCGCTTACAAGTGCGCGGTGATGGCTGCGCGCGTGTTCAATGAGGCGATCTATCGCGAGCTGGGCATCGAAAACCTGGCCTGCATCATCGAGCCGCCCACGTTGGAATCCTTCAATGCCATCGCCAAGAACGAGCACGTCAAAATCTTGTGTGTGACCGGTGGCCCAGGCGTGGTGGCTGCAGCCATGAAAAGCGGCAAACGCGCCATCTGCGCCGGACCGGGCAACCCGCCGGTGTTGGTGGACGGGACCAGTTGTTTGGATCATGCCGCCAAATGCATCGTGTTTGGGGCGTCTTACGACAACAACCTCCTGTGCATTGGCGAGAAGGAAGTGTTCGTGCTGGAGCCGTTTTTCGACCAGTTGATGGCTGGGCTGGAAAAGCACGGGGCTTACCGGCTCAACCCGGGCCAAGTCGAACGGCTCACCAAACAAGCCTTCACGTTCCCCTCAGGCCAGGGTGCCGGGTGCGCCCATGCCGTGGTCAACCGGAATCTGGTGGGCAAAGACCCTGATGTGTTGGGCCGGGTGGCGGGTGTCAACGTGCCGGCCGGCACGCAGTTGCTGGTGGCCGAGACGCCGCCCGACCATCCGTTTGTGATGGAAGAACAAATGATGCCATTCCTACCGATAGTCCGCGTCAAGTCGGTCGAAGAAGGCATCGAGTTGGCCAAACGCGCTGAACGAGGCTACAAACACTCGGCCATGATCCATTCGCACGATGTGGCGCACATGACAGCCATGGCCAAAGCCCTGGACACCACCCTGTTCGTCAAGAACGGGTCTTGCCTGGCTGGTTTAGGTAATGGGGGTGAAGGCTACCTCAACTTTAGCATCGCCACCACCACCGGCGAAGGCATCTGTAACCCGCGCACCTTCACCCGAGTGCGCCGCTGTGTGATGGTGGACAAGCTCCGGATCTTCTAGCGCGGCCCGCCGACGGGTGCACGCGCCAGGACGGCCCTGACCCCCTACCCTGGCCGAGCAGCCGCCTGGAGCCATTCGACGCAACATGCTCTTGGCGCGAGTCGAAGGTAACGTGGTAGCCACCCGCAAGCACCCCAGCTTGCAGGGTTGGCGGCTCCTGATTTGCCAGCCGATTAACCGCGCTGGCCAGCCGCAGGGCGCTCCCCAAGTGGCCATTGACCCCCATGGAGCCGCTCTGCACCAGCGGGTCATCATTTCCTCCGACGGCCTGGCGGCGCGCAAGTTGGTGGGCGACGACAAAAGCCCGGCGCGCTGGACAGTGATTGCCGTGGTGGACGAAGGCGAACCAGCTCCACAGCCATGAAACTGGGCGCTGTCATCGGTCGGGTCACCCTGAGCAGGACCATCCCCGCGCTGGTCGGCGGTCGGTTCCTGATCGTTACCCCGTTTACGCGCGATCATTACCAACGCGGCGCCCAGACGCCCAAGGGCCTGACCAAAGACTGGAACCTGATTGTGTATGATGACCTGGGGGGTCATTTGGGCCAAACTGTCGGCTACATCGAAGGTCGCGAGGCTGCTCAGCCCTTTGACCAGCCCACGCCCATCGACGCTATCAACGCGGCGTTGGTGGACTACGTCTTTTATTCGCCGTTTGGCGCATGAGCCGTTCGGTGTCCAATTTACCGTCCCGTGCCGCTGCTGGCTCGATAGCCGCCAGGTCGGCCTGGCCTGATGAGCTGGCGGCTCGAGCCGCGCTTACGCCGGGCGACAGCCTGCCTGCCGCACCACTGCGGCAACAATTCCTTACCGCTACACGCAACCATGAAACCGGTCATTAGTCTGCGGGATTTGGAAGAAATGCTGCGTCAAGGGCGCGACGTCCGTGCCCTGCCACCGGATGCCATCCTGACGCCCTCAGCCCGCGATTTCCTGCGGGAATTAGAATCGAATGGTGCGCTCAAGCCCAGATCGTCCACGGGCACCGCTGCGGCCCAACCCGCTCAGGGGGCCGAGGCTAAGCCCCAGCCGCCCGCTCAGCCGCTGAGTTCCAAATCGCCTCGGGCCGAGCTGGAGGCGTTCTTCCATTCAGCCTGGTGCCGTGAGCTTAAAGAACAGATGTGCGACATTGGCCGCCGGCTTTGGGAACGGGCTTATGTGGATGGTAACGGCGGCAACATTGCTATTCGCGTCGGTGAAGACCTGGCCCTGTGCACGCCCACGCTGGTCAGCAAGGGCTTCATGAAACCGGAAGACATGTGCCTGGTGGACTTCGAGGGCAACCAGCTTTTTGGCAACAAGAAACGCACCAGCGAAATCTTGATGCACCTGCAAATGATGAAGGCCCAGCCCAAAGATGTGGCCTCGGTGCACTGCCACCCGCCTTATGCCACTGCCTTTGCCGTGGTCGGGATTACGCCGCCCACCTGCGTGATTCCCGAGTACGAGGTGTTTGTGTCGGTCGCCGTCGCGCCGTATCGCACCCCAGGCACCCCCGAGATGGCCAAGTTGGTGGCTGACCTGGTGGACAAATACAACACCATCCTGATGGGCAACCACGGCGTGGTCACTTGGAGCCACAACAACGTCGAGGAAGCTTACTGGCGCGCCGAAATCATCGAAGCTTACTGCCGGACTCTGATGGTGGCAGCTCACCTGGGCCGGCCCATCAATACGTTGACCCCACAACAATTGAAGGACTTGCTCAAGATCAAAGAATGCCTGGGCTTTGTGGACCCGCGCTACGGTTTGCAGGAATGCGAGCTGTGCCACAACGATGATTGGCGCCCGGGCGTCACCTGCCAGGTGCCCGCCAAGCCCGAGACTACCGTGGGCTATGATCCGGAAGCCGAGGCTCTCGTTCAGGCTATCACCGATGAAATCATGGCCCAATTGAAGTAATCCGCAGTCGGTCGGCCGATGAAATCGCTGGATGTCAAGCTAGCCGAAATCCGAGCGAATCGGCAAAGCCGCACGTTCATTCTAGCTGACGCCAAGGACGCTGACATGGCCTTCGGCGTGCGTGCCACCGGCCCGCGCTGTTATCTGTCGGCTCAAGGACCGCGGCCGGCACAATTCTCGCCCGAGGTGTGGACTCGTGAAGAGTTCGGCTACCGCAACCTGCCCGAGTTCCTGGATATCATTCGGGAAATTGTGCACCAGGGCTTGGTGGACATCATGCTCATGTCGCCCTACGTCAATGACCTATTGACCATCAAGGAAGGCTTGTTCAGAGATTCGACGGTCACCCCGGCTGCTCGGGCCAATGACACCACCGATATCTGGGCCATTCGTCACGGGAGCTATACCCGCCAGCCCGCTCGACCCTTCCGCACCACCACCATCGATCATATCCAATGCGGCCAGATCGAATGTGATCGTTCCAGTGGCGAGTTCCCCGGCGCTAATCTGGGCCTCTACAGCATCACCTGGCTGAACGATGTGGAGCGGGACCGCCAGACTCTGCTCGAATACAAAGCTTTCCGCGAAGAGGCCGAGCGGAAGGGCTTCCGCCATTTTCTGGAGGTGTTCGACCCCAACGTCGATAGCGGCATCCCGCCGGAGAAGCTGGGCGAGTTCATCAATGACAACATCCTACGCAGCTTGGCCGGTGTGCCGGAGTCTGGCCGGCCCCTGTTTCTGAAAATCGTCTATCACGGTCCACGCGCCTTGGAAGAACTCTGCCAGTACGACCCCAACCTGGTGGTGGGCATCTTGGGCGGCAGCGCGGGCACCACCTACGACGCGTTCAAACTCATTCACGACGCCCAAAAATACGGTGCGCGCGTGGCCCTGTTCGGCCGCAAGATCAATCACGCGGAACATCAACTGGCCTTCATCGAAATGCTGCGCCTGATCACTGACGGCCGCCTGTCGCCCGAGGAAGCCGTCCACGCTTACCACGCAATTCTGCAAGCCAAAGGCATCAAACCCCATCGGCCCTTGGACAAAGACCTCGAACTGACCGACCCCGTGCTGAGGAGCACCGGCCCGCGCCGCAGCATGGTCACCGTGCCGGCCAAACCCGATGCGCCGCCCGCTCCCGTGGCGACGAGCACCGCTGCCCATGCCGCGCCAAGCAGCGAACCGGCTTGGCCGTGTAAGCCCGATGGCACACCGGATTTCGAACGGATGACCAGTGCCCAACGCTACGCCTACCACCGCGCGCGGCTCCAACGTCGCTTTGGATAAACCGGGCACTCAAAGGCCCGGCCTCGCCTGCACAGCTCCACCTCACCCGGTCCTTTCCCCTGCCACGCAAGCGGACAGACTAGGTCACGGTGCAGCGTATGCTGCCAGACCGGCCTCCCTCTGCCCTCGACGAGGAGATCGCCGGGGCCAGGGGTCCGCCGCGTGGAGCACGGAGCCAGGCGTTGGGAACGCGGAACTGCGAATTGGAACCTCGGGGCTACGAGCGGGCGCTGGGGACTCGACTTGGTTCCAGCGAGCCGCCGAAACCGACCGGCCAGCGACCGGTGCTCCCCAATCCGCCGGCGTGCCCCGAGCCCAAGTCGCCTGGGCAGGCCCGCGCGGAGGTCGGCCCTCCCAATCGAGTTCGTGGCCCAAGGGCGAGCCGCTGCACCCTGCTGGCTGCGGTAGGCCCGCAACGCCGCTTCGCGTAGCCGGTCTGAATTTCGGTCTTTCAAGCCTTCGGAGTTGTTTTCGGCTTTCGGACTTGGTGGTTCGAATGTCACTCCTGCCACAACGGGCCCATCGTGCGTAAAGGCGTTTTGTGGTGCATGGCAGGTCGAGGCGGGGCTTGCAGGTTTCGGCGAGCCGCCGAAACTGACCGGCCAGCGGCCGGCGCTCCCCACGCTTCAGCAACCCCACCGGGGCTGCGGACGCGGTGCGCGGCTCCGGCTCATCCAATCCTTTCCCCGAGCCCCAGGGGAGCGGAGAGCGCGACGCTGCGGCGTATGCCAATGCGCAGCCTCCATCTCCTCTCAAGGAGGGGGCACCGGGCAAGGTGCAGAAGGCGGTTGTAGATGGCCTAGTCCACGTCGGGCAGCTCGCCTTTCTTGTAGCTGTCCAGGATGGACTGGAGGGCCTCTTTCATTTCGCCTTCAGCCAGCTTGACGGCCTGGGTTTGAAGCTCGACGGCTTTATCTTTCTTGCCGGCCATGAAGTAAGCCCGAGCCAAGGTATCCAACACTGAGGGGTCTTTGCCTTTCGAGGCTTCGTTGGCGCGTTCGGCGATGGTTTGGGCTAGGGCCAGGTCGCGGTCTTTGTCTTTGATGTTCTTGTCGGTGAGAATGATCCAAGCGAGCTGATTTTGCAGTTGAACATCGGTTTTGTGGGTGTCGCTGATGTGCCGGGCCAACTTGTAAGCGGCTGGGTGGTCGCCTTTGCGCAGGGCCAGGGTGAACCGGATCAGCTCAAACCGGTCGCGGTCCTCTTCGGGCACAAGCTTCTCAGCCTCAGCCAGTTTGGCCTCGACTTTATCCCAATCTTTTTCCGCGACGGCTTGGCCTAAGGCGCGCCAGATGGTGCTGAGGGCCGCTTCATTTTTTCGGCGTTGCTCGTAGTCGGCAGCAGCCTTCTCGACATCGAACGAGCCGTCGAGCACCGCCTCGATGACGGTTTCCTTCAGCTCCATCGGATGGCCAATCCAGGCAATCAAGCCCTTCTTGTCCACCAAGAAAGCGGTGGGGATGCCATCTTGCCCGGCGGCAGCCATCCAGGTTTCAGCCATCTTCCCGGTTTCACTGTCGCGTTTGTCGTCCAAGGCGACGCGGTAGGTCATTTTGTCGCCCATTTTCTGGATGAAGGGCTTGACTTGGCTTTCGTTGCGTTCCCAGCAGTTCTGGCCGATGACGATGAGGCCTTTGTCTTTGTATTTGGTGTGGATTTCGTTCAGATGCGGGATGGAGACGCGGCAGGGCCCGCACCAAGTGGCCCAAAACTCGATCAGGTAGGCCTTGCCCTTTTCGAGGGTCTTGACCGGCTCGCCCTGAACCCATTGACCGGTTTGGAGTTTGGGGGCGCGGTCGCCCACTTTCAGTGTAGGTGCTTTAGCTGCTTTGGTGTCTTGGGCTGCCAGGACCGTTGCGCCGAGCAGAGCCAGGGCACCCGCTGTCAGTAGCTTCATCTTCATTCTGGTATGTCACCGGGGTCTGTCCGTTAAGGCGCACGCGCGGTCCCCGAATCCACGCCATGCGCCTGGTTCAGCGGGCGGCTTGTTTCTGCAGGCTGTCCGACCAAACCGTGCCATGGCTACTGATGGCCGATTCGGCTGCGGAATGCAAGCTGGAAGTCTGCACCGGTTTCTTGGCAGTGGGCGCGGGGCGGTTCTGCCGGGCGAGAGGGCTTCGGTGTTTGTCGCAGGCGGCTGAGCTGTGGGACTGCGGCTTTCCGACCCGGCGTATCGGGTCACCGCGCAGGCACCACCACGCGCAAGGCTTGGGGCCGAACCCAGATTCGAGCGGGCAAGTAGCCCACGTTTTCGCCGTCCATTTGCAGGGCCACGGTGCTAGGGCTAGACAGGGTCAAGGAGCCAGCGCGCAGGTGCTGGGCACCACCCAGACTGTAGAGGCAGCCCAGCAGCATGCCCAAGGCGCCTCGGGCCAGGGCCCATAAGGTTGCGCGGGGCACCACTGTCACCTCCAGCAACCCATCGGTCAGGTCCGCCTCGGGAAACACCGGGAGCCGGCCGCCGTAATAACGCCCGTTGCCGATGAGCACCTGGTGCCCGGTCAGACTCCGTTGGCCGTCGCTGACAGTCACCGGTGCCTTAGGTTCAGCCAGGGCTTGGAAGCCCGAGCGCCAGTAAGCCAGGGGCCCGAGCTGCTTTTTCCAGGCCCAGTCCACTAATGCGATGGCCCGGCTGTCCACCCCAGCGCCCGCCATCTGCACGAAACAGCGGCGGGTAGGTCGGCCCTCCAGCATGAGCTCGCCTTCGGCCAGGTCGATGCGCCGTTCGTGCCCAGCGCAAATGACCTGCCACGCTTGCTTGAACCGGGTTGGCAAGCGCAATTGTTGGGCAAACACATTCACCGTGCCCAAGGGCAACACACCCAGCCGCACCCGGCTCAAGCCGTCGGGATGAGCTACAATGCCGTTGAGCACCTCGTTCACGGTGCCATCGCCGCCAGCGGCCACAATGGTGTCGAAGCCTTCGGCCACAGCCTCAGCCGCCAGTTGTTGAGCAGCTCCGGCTCTTGGGGTGGGTCTGAGCTCGGCTGCTCCGGCCAGCTCCCGCAAATGCTGATGGAACCGCCGGGCTTTGTCGCCTCGGGCAGCGGGATTGAAGATGATGCAAATCTTCACGGTCCAAAAGCTCCGGACCGCCGGCTGGACGTCAGTAGCCCAGCGCTCGGCCTCGTTGCATCCACGCTGGCGATCTCCTGCGCCCTAAGCTGCCGGGCGGGTGCGCCAAGGCGCCCAACTCCGCCAGTCACCTGGGCCAACCAGATGCGCCAAAGCTTTTGGTTCCGCCCGGGCGGGCGGCTGCCTTGGGGCAGGCAGCCGCTCCGGCGGAGCTACAGCGAAAAGGTCGGGGCGGTTTAGTTGAGTGCCAGGGCTTTCTTGGCCACAACCACGGCGCCAGGGGCTGTCTCGCTGTAACCGTCTGCGCCGATTTCATCGGCGTAGCGCTGGGTAATGGGCGCGCCGCCGATCAGCACCTTGATCTTGTCGCGCAAGCCAGCCTTTTTGACCTCCTCGATCGTGATCTTCATGGCGGGCATGGTGGTGGTCAACAGGGCCGACATGGCCAAGATTTGGGCGTTCTTTTCTCGGACGGTAGCCACGAATTGTTCCGGAGCTACATTCACGCCCAAGTCGATCACCTCGAACCCGCCGCCTTCCAGCATAGCAGCCACCAGGTTTTTGCCGATATCGTGCAAATCCCCTTGCACAGTTCCAATAACCACCCGGGCGACGGGTTGGGCTCCCCTTGCTGCCAACAGGGGACGCACCAGTTCCAGAGCCGCTTTCATGGCCCGGGCTGACAGGAGCAGTTCCGGCACGAAATACTCGTTGCACTCGAACCGGCGTCCGACCTCGGTCATAGCCGGCACCATGTAGTCGTTGACCAGCCGGACCGGATCGACCCCTTCGTTGAGCGCCTGTTGGGTGATGGCCCGGGCTTGGGTGTCGTTGCCATTAATGACGGCTTCTTTGAGTTGGTTCAGGTCTTGCATAAAGTGCTGTTGGCTCAGGTTACTGCAACGGTCTGTTGCCCTATACACCAAGCGATTTAGTCGCCGCGGTCAATCCCAAAAATTGCTGACCGTCGTGCAAGGCCGATGGTTTAGGCGTCGGGCTGTGGTTGGGCACAAGGGAAACAGCCGATCGGCCCAAGCGGCGGGCTTCAAACCCGGTTACGCGGGCGCTTGCGATGGACGAGGCAAGACTGGTGCTGGCCGATGGATGCATTGGCCGCCATATGGCCCGGTCCTAAAACACCTGCGGCACACCTTCCTCAAGCACCTTGACGTGCTGCGACAACCGCTCGCGTCGGGCCAGTTCCTGGAGCCATCGGGGCGGTTCGTCCGGCTCCTCGAATGAGAGGCGGAAGGCGCCGTAGTGCATTGGGACCAGCCATTTAGCTTTCAGGTCGCGAAACACCTGCAAGGCCTCGTCCGGTCCCATATGGACATGGCGGAAGCTATCGGGGTAGTAAGCGCCGATGGGCAACAAAGCAATCTCCGGCGCCAAGCGGCGCCCGATCTCCTTGAAACCGTCGAAATAGGCGCTGTCACCGGCGTGATAGATGCTCCGGCCTTGGTAGGCCAACACAAACCCGCCGTAACCGCGATACTGGTCGTGCAATCGGCGTGCGCCCCAGTGCCGGCTGGGCGTCAGCGTCACCGTCCAGCCCGCGTGCGAGAAGCTGTCCCAAGGCTCCAGCTCGATGATCCGCTGGAACCCCAAGCCCCTAGCCAGCTCGGCGGTGCCCCAGGGCATGATGCCCAGTTTGGGGGCGGGCAGCTTGCGCAGTGTGGGCCGATGGAAATGATCGTAGTGCGCATGGGTCAACAGCACCAAATCGATGGGCGGCAGGTCTTGCAGCCGAAGGCCGGCGCGCTTGATCCGTTTCAGCAAGAACAGCCAGTTGGCAAAATTGGGATCAATCAGCACGTTCAGATCGTTGAACTGGATCAGGAACGAGGCGTGCCCTATCCAAGTCAACGCCACGTGGCCCCGGGACAGCTTGGGAAAAGCCGGGGGCTTATGCTGGCCGATTCGAGGCGTCAGCAGGGCTTTCCAGACCAACTCCCGGAAAAATGTGCCTGGGCTGAAGTGATGGGCTGGGGTCAGCTCCTTGAGCGAACGCGGAAAACGCCGGCGCCGCGGTGCCGGACACCCCGCCGCTTGCGGACCGTATGCAGACGGCTCACTCATATGGCTACTGCCGCCACGAAGCCCATGGCCCAGTGGCTGAATAAAGCTGAGTGGCTGCCGGTCAAACTGCAAGGATGAAGGCGCCTATGAGCGCAGCCTTCAACAGGCAAGTGGGAGCTATGAAAACGGCACATGCGATTGTTGGGACATTGATAATGCTGACGGCTCTGGCTACGGCCAAGGCCGAGCCGGTGCCGGTCTATACTGCAACCACGGTCGTCACGGTACCGCCCGCGCCAGTGGCGGTGGCGGCACCGTGGACGCCAGTGGTGGTAGCGCCTGCGCCGGTGGTGCTAGCTCCACCGGTCTGCGTGGCTCCCGCGCCGGTGGTGGTGACTCCTGCGCCGGTGTGTGTGGCGCCTCGGCCCGTGGTGCATGTGGGTATCGGGTTCCATTTCGGCCGGCCGTGTCGGGGATGGGTTGTCGGAGGCCACATCGGCCCGGTGTTTGGCGCCTGGTGCTGGTGAGCCATGGCCACGTGAGCAACCCGCGGTTACCTTGGCTAGCTGAGTGCCGGTAGCTGGAACTCACGCTGCGTCCGGGCGAAATGCCCGCCGGCATCCATATTGACCCAAGCGCGGCCCGGGTTGGCTTCAGGCAGTGAACTGGGCGTAACGCTCGGCCACAACTTCCCAGTTGATCACGTTCCAGAACGCCGCCACGTAGTCAGCGCGGCGATTTTGGTATTTGAGGTAATAGGCGTGTTCCCAAACGTCCAGCGCTAGCAACGGGATACGGCCCTGGGACAGAGGCGTATCTTGGTTGGGTGTAGTTTCGATTTTGAGCTGACGACCATCCAGCACCAGCCACGCCCACCCGCTGCCAAACACGCTCAGGGCTGCGGCAGTGAACTGCTGTTGAAACTCCTCGAACTTGCCGAAGGTGGCGCGCAATGCCTCACGAAACGGGCCTTTGCCAGGCCGGGCGTCGCGCTGTTTGCGCAGCAGTTGCCAGAACAGGGTATGATTGTAATGGCCGCCCCCGTGGTTGCGCACCGCTTGCCGCACCGACTCAGGCACCGCCTCCAAATGGCGCAACAGCTCCTCGACGGACTTGCCCGCTAGCTCGGGAGCCCGGGCTACGGCTTGATTCAGGTTGGCCACATAGGCAGCGTGGTGCTTGCCGTGGTGAATCTGCATGGTCTGGGCGTCGATGTACGGCTCCAACGCATCGTGCGGATAGCCCAGCGGCGGCAGGACAAACGGGCCTGTGGCCGCATTAGGCGGCGCTGACGGGGGCGGGCTGGCCCCTTCCACCAGTGTCGAGTCCATGATCACGGTCGCTGCACCCATCACCGCAGCGCGTTTGAGCGCCTCGCGTCGAGTTATCATATCAGCCATTGTGCATTACCACACCAAATATTACCCGGGGGCTGCAGGATGCAAGTGCTCTGCCGCCAGCACCGGAGCAATCGCGACCAGTTGGATCAGCTTAACCGCTTCCAAAGCCGTTGGGCACGCCGCACCCAAACCCGGTCCCGCTTCCGTTGGAACGCCGGCGCGTGGGGATCATCGGCCAACACCTCCTGCAACTGTTCTTTGGCCAACTCCACCTGCCCTTTGGCCAGCAACAGTTCAGCCAGTTGCACCCGGGCGCGCGGATAGGCGTGGTGTTGCGTGACAGTTTGCCAGGCAGCGATGGCTTCATCGGTCCGGCCCAAAGCTTGGAGCGCTTCGGCCCAGGCCATCAGCGAATGGCCGTAGTCATGTTGAGGATCCTGGCGGCAGACTGCCTCCAACAGCGGCAAGGCTTCCCCAGCCCGGTTCAACCGCAACAGGCATTGCCCCAGATGCGCCTGGGCGTCCAAGTCCTGCGGGTCCCGTTGCAGTGCAGCCCGGTAGCAAGCCTCCGCCTTGGCCAGCTTGCCTTGCTGAAAATAGATGTCGCCCAGTTGCAAGTGATGGTGGGCTTTATCCAAGTGATGGATTTGGGCTTGGAGCTCCTTGATCCGGCGTCGGTCCACTGCACCCGGCAGCTCAAATCCGCGCGCCAGGGCGGGCGCCTGCCGATACACCATGAAAAAGTAGAGCACGGCCGTGATGGCCGAAAACAACGCGATAAAAACTGCCCACACCCACTCGCGCCGCCGCAGCGCGTCCACCAGCATCCACACCTGAAAGGCCGTGATCACCAGAAAGACTGGTGACGAGACCACCGCCCGCAAGTGGTCCAGACTCAACAACGAACCATCCAGCATGCTGGGCGCACTGTAACCCACCAGCCGGGCCCGAACAACCCCGTATCTAGGCTCCAGCGCAGGGCTAGCAATGACACCAGCCTGGTCGTGCTTCGGCCAGTTGAACTACAAGCACGGCGCCCCGTAGCCGCCGGCGTAAGCCGGCGGATTGATCCGTCGGATTCGCTGGGTCCGTCGCCTTACGACGGCGGCTACCCCTCGGCTTGGCCTGCCGGACGCAAGGCGGCGAGACTTGCCCCGTGGAGTAAGGCCCAGCGGTTCTGCCCCACGGCCACGCAGACAGTTACTCACCGGGCCAAGCAGGTTGGGAAACCTGCGCTACGGCACAAATACCAGTCTGGAAAATAAACTGAGATGCGCCCCTCAGCCGTGCTGATCCAAACTTTGGCTGGCCTGGATTGCCCGCTGGGGTCAAACTGGCGCTAATGATTATTACGACGACTCCTACCATCGAAGGCCGGACCATTCGCCAATACCACGGCGTGGTCACCGGCGAGGCCATTCTGGGCGCCAACATCTTCCGCGACTTCTTCGCGGGCATCCGCGACATCGTCGGCGGCCGATCCGCCGCTTACGAAAAAGAGCTGCGCCGCGCCCGTGAGCTGGCCCTGGAAGAGATGCAACAAGCCGCCGCCCAACTGGGCGCCAACGCCGTGGTCGGGGTGGACCTGGACTACGAGACCGTGGGCGACAAAGGCAGCATGCTCATGGTGACCGTCAGCGGCACAGCCGTGACGCTGGCCTGAGCCGGCAAGCCCTGTAGGAATGGAACCGTTCCAGCTTTTCGAGTTTTGCCCGCGTTGCGGTCGGCGGCGAGACGGGCCGGTGACCACACCGTTTCGGTGCACCGGCTGCGGCCTGGTGCTTTACTTCAATCCGGCCGTGGCCGTGGGCGTGATCCTGTTGGGGCCGGATGGCCGCGCGCTGTTCGTTCGCCGGGCCAAAGACCCGGCCCAAGGCAAGTTGGGGTTGCCCGGTGGGTTTGTGGACTTTGGCGAGACAGCCGAAGATGCGGTCCGGCGCGAAGTGCGCGAGGAGGTGAACCTGGAGGTGGCCGGGCTGGAGTTCCTCTGCTCGGCGGTCAACCGCTACGCCTTTGCCGGCGTGACCTATCCGGTGTTGGACCTGTTCTTTGTGGCCCGCGCCGAGTCGGTGAGCCAGGCCTCAGCCCAAGACGAGGTTGCCAGCCTGTGCTGGCTGGCGCCGGCGGAGGTCGACTTGGAGGAGATCGCCTTCCCGTCCATGCGCCAGGCATTGCGGCTGTTCAACACCCGCTGCAGCGGGTGAATAGTGGCGGAGCAGTCCGATGAAGCGGTTGATTTCACTGACGTTGCTGGTGGCTTGGACGGCAGTTTGGGCTTGGGCAGCCGAGACCAACCTGGTGGTCAACGGCGACTTCGAGCAAAGCCAACGGCGCCCCGGCGCGCCTGATCACTGGGCCACCGCTGGCAACGCGGCCATCAAACAGACCTTGCGCCTGGATGCCGGCCGCGATGGTGGCCGGTGCGCCCGGCTGGACTGCACGGAGTTTGTCGGCGACGGGCCGGACTACCACGCCATGCTGTGCCAGGTGGGTCAGGTGACGGTGCGCCGCGGCCAATGGTATCGCCTCAGGCTCTGGGCCAAAGCCGAGCGGCTCAAAGCCGGCTCGGTCGAGGTAGCTCTGGTCAACACCCGCGCCTGGGACAACGCCGGTCTGGCCGACGCCTTCACGCCCGGGCCACGCTGGCAGCCGTTCGAGTTCCGGTTCCGCGCGCGCAACGATTTGCCCGCCGCAGCCAGCCGCCTGCAGTTCTGGTTCAAAGGCACCGGCACGCTCTGGATGGATGACGTCGAGTTGACCGAGACAACCGATGCCCAGGAATGGTTCCCGCAACTGGCCACCGAGGGGGTAAAGAACTTCGTGCCCAACGCCAGTTTCGAGTGTGGCACCGCTGGCTGGGGCAGTTTTACCTGGGGCCTGAGCGGCTGGGCCGGCAACCTCTACCGGCTTGAAGCCGAGCTGGACAGCGCGGTCGCCTGGCACGGCCAGCACAGCCTGCGCATCCGGCTGAACCCTGAGACGCTGCCGGTGTTTTGGTTCGATTACTACGAGCCGGTGCGCCAGCCGGTGCGACGGGTGTTGGCGGCCAATGTGGGCTGGTTCAGGGTCAAGCCGGGCGAGCGGCTGACGTTGTCGGCTTATCTGCGCGCCGATCCGCCCGGCGTGGTGGCGCAACTGGCGGCTATCGAGGCGCCCAGCCGACGGCTGAATCAGCCGGTGACAGTCGGCCCGGATTGGCAGCGGCACCAGTTCAGCTTCAGGCCGACGCAGCCGTTTGTGTTCCTTGCCGTTGGGCTGGACCTGGAGGCGTCCAAGCGGGACGCGGCCACGCTGTGGGTGGACGCGGTGCAGTTGGAACGGGGCGCGCAGGCCACGGCTTTCGAGCCGCGTCAACCGGTCGAAGCGTTCATCGAAACGAGCCAGCCCGGCAACACGTTCACTAACCCGGCGGAAGGGTTGGCCGTGACAATCCGCGCCTTCAACAACACAGCCGACAAGCAGACCGTCCGCGGCAGGCTAACCCTGACGGACTTTTTCGACCGGACCGTGTTTGAAGCCGCGCCGGAGCTTGTGGTTGCCCCAGGCGCCGCAACCAGCCGCACTTTGGATGGATTGGTCCGAGGTCAACTGGGCTTTTTCCGGGCGACCTGGACGGCAGCCGGCAGTTCCAACGCCCTCCGGTGCGCCGTCATCGAGCCGCTCGGGCCGGAGGCCGTTGATTCGCCGTTCGGCTTCAATCACGCCTATCCGTGGGATTTCCTGGTGCGGCTGGCCCGGCAGGCCGGGGTGATGTGGTGGCGCGATTGGTCGGCCAAATGGCACACGGTCGAGCCGGCACCGGGCCGGTTCGACTTCAGCGTGCCTGACGCGCAAATCCATCGCGTGCTGGCCTTGGACAGCCAGGTGCAAGTGCTGCTGCCGTTCCCCTCGTCAAGCTGGTCCACCAGCGCCCGCGCGGACGAGGTGGCCAAAGCCGCCGGCCAGGACGCCTATCTGCGGGCGCGGCTGCCGATGGCTTGGGCACCGAAAGATTTGAACGATTTCGGCCGGTACGCCACCCAGACCGTGCGGCATTATCGCCAAGCCCGCCCCAGGCCGGTGACGCATTACCAGATTCTTAACGAGCCGGTCTATACCAGCTACGCCTTGCCGCGGCAGTTCGGCTACACGCTGGACGATTACCTGCGGTTGCTAGAGGCGGCCTGGCGCGCCATGAAGGCTGCCGACCCGGATTGCCGGGTGGTGGGCGGCATCAGCGCCGGGCTGGACGCTGGCCTGACGCGCCAGTTCGTCACGCAAGGCGGGCTGCGATGTGTGGATGTGTTGGACCTGCACATCTACGACCCGCCCCGGTCCGCGGCCAGCTACGCCGAGTCCTTTCGGAGCCTGGAAGAGCTGATGCGCGCCCACGGCGGCCCCAAGCCGGTCTGGATCACCGAGTGGGGCTGCTACGCCGATGATGATCCGCCCGGCATCCCGCACACAGTCGGTGACACCACAATGAACCGGTGTCGCTGGCCCAGCGAGGCGGCCGCCACGGAGCACATCGTCAAGTTCGCCGCGGTCAGCTTCGCCCACGGCGTGCGCAAGATCTTCTTCCACGCTGGCACCTGCGGCCCGATCAACGGCTCGGACGCCGGGGGCGTGCTGTTCGAGTATGGAGGCGCGCCGCGCAAGATGCTGGCCGGGGTGGCGGCGTTCACGCGTCTGGTGGGCGTGCCCGAGGCGGGCGAAGAAGCCGTCGCAGGCGACGGGCTGCGGGCCTGTTTGTTCCGGGCCAAAGGCCGCAGCGTGGCGGTGGTTTGGCGCGAAGACGACCGCACGGTGCCACTGACGCTACCCGCGACCGTCCGCGCTTATGATCTGATGGGCAACCGGCTCACCGACACGCGGCCAGCCCTGGGCCAATCACCGCTTTACTTGCAGAGCGATGACGGGGCGGCCATTGCCGAGGCGCTTGGGCCCTGAGCGCTTTGCCGGACGGACGGCAACCCGTCGCAGTGTCCGGAGCTGGCTGGGGCCGTCGCGGAGCGACGGCTTGAGGGTAGCCGTGGGCTTCAGCCCACGGTGGGCGCAGAGCCCAAATTGATATTGCGTCGCGGAGCGACGCGTGAAATCGGTGAAGGATGTATTCAAGCGTCGCTACGCGACGCGTGTGGTTGGGCTGCACCGGAACCGTGGGTTAAAACCCACGGCTACCATCATAGCACCGCTCCGCGCTGCCTTGATGTGGGATGGCGCGGCGACGTCGGCTTCGGTAGCGCAGGTTTCCAACCTGCTGACTTGCGCCGCTTGGGGAAGCGGCGCAAGGGATTGCTCGAGCGCAGCGAGGGCAAGGCTCGCAGGGCCGAGCGAGCGGGGGCTCGCTCGCCAATCGCCGGCTTCCAGCCGGCAGCGCGTGCAAAGGATTCTTGCGTCCTGATCTCCGGAGCGTCTGCGGATTACCAATCCGTGATTGGCTCGCTCGGCCTTGCGGGCGTTGCCGTCGCTTGGCTTCGGCAATCGGTTTGGCCGGTTCGCAAGGGGCTGAAGTGAACAGAGTCTAGGTCTGCATTCGCCTGGCCGCCCCGTAGCCGCCGAGGTGAGTCGGCGGAAGAATCCGCCGGGTGAACGGGGTCCGCCGCCTTACGGCGGCGGCTACCGGGGCTTAATGGGTAGCCGCCGAGGTGAGTCGGCGGAAGGATCTGCCAGGTTCTGTTGGGTCCGCCGGCTTACGCCGGCGGCTACCAGGGCTAGTGGGTAGCCGCCGACGTGAGTCGGCGGAAGGCAGGAAAATGAGATGCGGCCCAGGCCCTGGCCCAGACCACTTTGGACTTTGCTAAACTGGAGGGCTTGCTAGCGTGGGCTGCTGTGACGGTCCAATTCACCAAGATGCACGGGGCCGGGAACGACTTCGTGCTGATTGATAATCGGTCAGGCCAACTGCACCTGAGGCCGGAGCAGGTCAGTCGCTTGTGTGACCGGCATCGTGGCATTGGGGCGGATGGGGTGCTGATGGTGCGGCCGGATCCTTCCGGCCAAGCTGATTGGGCATGGGACTTCTTTAACAGCGACGGGAGCCGAGCTGAGATGTGTGGGAACGGCGCCCGGTGTTTCGCTCGGTTTGTGCAAAGACTCACCGGGGCCGGGCCGCAAATCAGCATCCTGACCGGTGCCGGTGTGGTGCGGACTTGGTGCAATGGCGATCGGGTGACCGTGACACTGACTCCGCCGAAAGACCTGCGTTTGGACCAGACAGTGCGGCTGGCCTCTGGGCCAGTGCGCGTGCACTGCGTGGATACCGGGGTACCGCATGCGGTGCTGTTCGTGCCCGAGGCCGAGGCGGCTTTGGTGCCGACGGTGGGGGCGGAGCTACGGTGGCACCCGCACTTTGCGCCGCGGGGCACGAATGTGGACTTTGTTCAGGTGCTGGGCCCCAACGCCATCCGCGTGCGCACCTATGAACGCGGGGTGGAGGCTGAGACCTTGGCTTGCGGCACCGGCGTGACCGCTTCCGCTTTGGTAGCCGCTCGCCTCCATGGACTCGAGCCACCCGTGCAGGTCCGCGTCCAAAGCGGCGATGTGTTGGAAGTGAACTTTCGGTGGGTGAACGACACGTTCACCGACGTCACATTGACTGGCCCGGCCGAGTTTGTGTTTGAAGGTAAGATCGAGATTTGAGCCTGGGGGCGCCGGTCTTGGGCGGTTGTGGCTGCGGGGCCAAGCCGCCTGTTTTGGGCTGGTGCCAGGCTGTATTGCAAACCGATGGATCGTGGAGAGTAAACTGCCCTATGAATGCACGACCCTTTAGTGGGACCTACACGGCCTTGGTGACCCCGTTCAAGAACGGCAAGGTGGACCAGGCGGCGCTCAAGCGACTTGTCCAAGCTCAAATTCGGGCTGGGGTGGACGGCGTGGTGCCGGTGGGCACCACGGGCGAGTCACCCACGTTGGACTTCGACGAACACATCGAGGTGATCAAACGCACCGTCGAGTATGCCGCCGGTCGCATTAAAGTGCTGGCTGGCACCGGCGGCAACTCAACCAGCGAAGCCATTTACTTGACCCAAGGGGCTGAGCGGGTCGGGGCAGACGGCTCGCTACAGGTGGCACCTTATTACAACAAGCCCACCCAGGAAGGCTTGTTCCAGCATTTCCGGGCAGTGGCGCGGGCCACGCGGTTGCCGATTGTGCTTTACAGCATCCCCAGCCGGTGCGGCGTCGAGATCGGCGTCGAAACCACCCGGCGCCTGGCTGAGGCGTGCCCGAACATCGTGGGAATCAAGGAAGCCGGGGGTAACGCGGATCGGGTCAGTCAACTGCGTCAGGCCTTGGGCGAGCGGTTTACCATTCTCAGCGGGGACGATTCCTTGACCTTACCGTTCATGGCGGTAGGCGCCGATGGGGTCATCAGCGTGGCCTCGAACATCATTCCACGCCAGGTGGCCCAGATGGTCCGGGCCTTCGCAGCCGGCCAGCTCGCTACGGCGCAGAAGATTCACCGCAAGTATTACCCCCTGTTCAAGGACTTGTTCATCGAGACCAACCCAATCCCGATCAAGGCAGCCATGGCCATGCTGGGCTTGATCGAGGAAGAGTATCGGCTGCCCCTGGTGCCGATGAACCCGAAGAATCGCGACATCCTCAAGGCTACTTTGAAAGCCTGCGGGCTGTTGTGAGGGGGCTTCGGCTCGGTCGGCTCTACTTCCAGTTCTGCAGAGGCAAGCGGGCCCGCACGCTGATCCGTCCCCAGTCCGGGCCGCCGTGGCAGCCAATGCCAAGAAACCAATGAAGCCGGATCACCGGTTAGCGTGCGTCTCCGGACCGATGCGGCCTTGGTTTTGGGGTTGTGGGAGCTGAGGGCGCATAGCCAGAATCCTGGGCGGAACACTGCTTATGACTCGGATCATTATCGTGGGGGCCAAAGGCCGCATGGGCCAGGCGCTGTTAAGCGCCGCAGCGCGCCAACCCGACTTCCAAGTAGTTGGCCAGATTGACTTGGGCGACGACCTGAGCGCGGTCATCCAGGCTGGTGACGTGGTGATCGATTTCAGCGCCCACAGCGCCACAGCCGAGGTAGCTGGCCTGTGCGTGAACCATCGCAAGCCGCTGGTCTTGGGAACCACTGGCCATACCGAGTCCGAGCAGAGCGCCATCCGCCAAGCTGCCGCCAGCATCCCGATCGTCTGGTCGTCGAATTTTTCCACCGGTGTGAACGCCTTGTTTTGGCTCACACGCAAGGCAGCCGAGATTTTGGGGCCGGGTTTCGACTTGGAAGTGATCGAGGTGCATCACCGCATGAAAAAGGATGCGCCCAGTGGCACTGCAGCGACTTTGGCCCGCATTCTGGCCGAAGTGCGTGGCACCCAAGCTGTCGAGGTGGTCCGGCACGGCCGGCATGGGCTAACGGGTGAACGGTCCCCCAGCGAAATAGGTGTCCACGCGGTGCGCGGGGGAGACGTGGTGGGCGAACATACCGTGTTATTCGCTGGCCTGGGCGAACGACTTGAGCTGACCCATCGGGCTTCCAGCCGCGAAACTTTTGCCGCCGGTGCCCTGCGCGCGGCGCGGTGGGTGGTAGGCCGTGCGCCCGGCCTTTACGATATGCTAGACGTGCTGGGGCTAAAGTGAACGCAGCTCAATCAACCCCGACGCCTGATTGGTCGGCTCTGGTGTGGATTGCGCTGGGGTCGAACCTGGGCGACTCAGTTCAAATCATTCGCCAGGCCATGGACCGGCTAGAGGCGCTGTCAACTCGGCCCTTGTTGCGTTCGTCATTATGGTTGACCAGCCCAGTGGACTGTGCGCCGGGCACACCACCGTTTGTGAATGCTGTGGTGGGCTTGAGCCCGCGGCCCGGTGAGACGCCCGAATCCCTGCTCGCGGCACTGCAACTGATCGAGCGCCAGTTCGGGCGCCCGGCCCAATACCGCCGGCACGAACCGCGCGTGTTAGACTTGGACCTGCTTGCTTTTGGCGCGGTGGTCCGGTCTGACCCTACTCTGACCCTGCCGCATCCACGAGCACACCAGCGGCGGTTCGTGTTGGCGCCGTTGGCCGAGATCGCCCCGGACCTGGTCCTGCCCGGCCAAGACCGGACGGTGCGCGAACTGCTGGAGCAGCTTGCCTCAGACGAAGTGGTGCAGCGCTTGGATCCAGTCACCCCACCGCAGCGCCCGTAGATCATGAGCAGGGGGCATGCAGCGTGGGATCTGAGGGCTGAGGACCGAAGACGGAGGAAAATTAAACTGTAGCCGCCGGCGTAAGCCGGCGGACATCAGTCAAGGGCAAGCGGAGCACTGCCCTGCCCCTGATCTCATCCGGTCCTTTCCGCTCCGCGAGACAGCAGCGAGGCTGGCGCAACGGCGTCACCTATGCCAGCGGGCCGATCCCATCTCCCCTGAACGGGCAGAGGGCAGGGTGAGGAGTGACAATCCAAAGGCAGCGGCAAACCGCACGTCAAACGCTGAGGCACGCTGCAAATTCGCTGCAGGGCCGGCTTCCACGCCGGCCTTCTCCGGGCCTCTGGACCGCGCCGACTTGCTGGCGCTGTGGGCTCTGGCCTCTCACACAAGTCAACCAAACCCTTGGTTTCCTTTGTTCCCTTCTGTGAATCCGATCGGCTTAGGGGCAGAGCTTACAGCCAGGCACTGGACCGGATCCGTTGCGATGGAACCGCTGGTGCTTTCAGACCGCAGAGACGCCAAGAGCGCAGAGCCGGATGTTCCTGAAAAGCTCCTTCGCGTAGTTCGCGTATTTCGCGGTTTAAAAACCACCTTCGGCCGGTCCACCACACGCGAGCCGCTGGCCGGCGGTGCTGGCCCAGGCTCAGGAGCCGTCGGGCAAGCTTTGGACCCGGAAGAACCGGGCCGGGGCAGCCCGGTCCATCGGCACCGTCAGACTGGTGTTGGTGATCGGTTCACCTACCGGCTCCCACCGCCCAGCTACCACATTGGCAGTCTGCTGCACCTGATACCGCCCAGTGCCGCCTTCCCACTCCAAATGGAAGCGCCCGTCGGTCACGGCTACACGATTGATCCGAAACGGAGCGCCGGCCAGCAGCGCAATGGGATCGTTGGTGCCAAGGTGCTGTTGACCGTCGTCGGCTTTCAAATACAGCTCTTGAGCAGGCTGTTGGACGATCACCTGCCCTGCCCAAACGCCGTTGGTGAACTGCACCGGCGCCACCGGCTGGATCGGGATCGGGATGGCCACCGGCGGAGCCCGAAACTCGATGTCGTCAAGCCAGACTTCGGTTGGGTGCTTGTTGACGACAGAAAAGAAGGTAAGCGCAGCCGGCCCATCCAAGTATAGAGGGATGCCAGCCGCCCCTAATCGGTCGTCCACGTAAAAGTCAATCCACACGAGGTGCTCCCACCAGTATATCACGCACAGCGGGTCCTCCCATCGTTCCCTTTGGACTAGCTCGGGTTTGTAAACCAGCGTGATTTTATACCACTGGCCAGCCTGGTAGGACAGAGGTGGTGACACGTGGGTCCAACTTGGGCCCATGGTTCCGTCGTTGCGCAGTTGGAAGAAAATGGGCTCGTCATCCACAAGCCGCACTGTCCCGCCGGTGGCATTCGTCGCGCTTGCCCGGATCCGGAACGTCACCCGCTCCGGGAGCGTGGGGGCCGGAAAAACTCTCCGCCAGACGCCGTGACCACATTCCCATGTGTCGCCAACAATTGAGAGGCAGTACTGCCCGCCGCATCCGGGTACGTTCGTCACGCTCAGCGTGTATTCCTGCCAGTACGTATCCCATTCGTCCGGGTCCACCGGACACGTCTGCCACCCCTCCGCATTCCCATCCTCAAAATCCTCTTGGAAGAGGATCCGCACCCAGTTGGTGAAAGCCGTCACCGTGGCCAAGCCGGTATAGTTGCTGACCGTTTGCCCAAACTCATCCACCGCCCGAACCCGAACCGGGAATGGCCGACCCACAAACTGTGTCCCCGCCGGCAGCTCCCACTCGAAATGGTGCAACCCGCGCGTGGTAAACTGCCACACCGGGCTGGCCCCCAGCACCGGATTATCCGACACAATCTGCCAATAGTAGGTGGTGGCTGGTGCCAGCCGCGGCAACGGCCAGCTTTTATTGGTGGTGCTGCCTAACAGCTCCGCCGGGCCAGGCACCGGGTTGGTGCCAAAATACACCTGGTAGGTCACCGGCCCCTGCACCTGGGCAAACCACGACCACCGAAGCCGCGTTTCAGTCGGCCAGTCGGTCCAACCGTGGGGTGGAGTCGAAACCCAGACTACGGCTGAGCTGGTTAAAGGAACGCACCAGCCCAGAACAAGTGCCCACGCCCAGCCGCGCCGGCGGGCTTCCAAAGCGCAATTGGAATGTAGTGTTTTCATTGGGTCACCTTTCATTCAGGATAGGTTATCTCGAAGGCTTGCTGGTATTTGTCCTTGGCGTTGGGTTCCAGCCGCTCGTCCATCGAGAAATAGTGCAGCAGTCTGCTCCGAAGCGCCTCGACGAACCAAAGGGCCCGTTGCCGGTCGAGCCGGATTGACCAGGGTAAGGCGTGTGCCCCGGCATGGCAACGCCAGCCCCCGCCACTCCACCGACTGGTGCGCTGCCCGGTTTGGCCAGCCAATCGGCTTGCGGCTCAGGCGGTGCGGCTGCCGCAGGCCAAGCCGCCCCAAGGCATAGGGCTACACACACAGAGGAACCGAGCCTTTGGCCCGGACCTTCCATGCCAGCGGCTGGGTCACTTTCGTAGTTCGAACCCCGATTCGCACAACACTAAACACCATCCTGAGGCTACTTGCAAGCGCTTCTTGCGGGAATTTACGCCCCGGGCTTTCCAGACCCGAGCAGGGCGCAGGCCGCAGGTGGCATCGGGCCTGGCACAGGCCTGAGCGCATGCGGCATGCGGTCAGAAGACGGAAGGCCGAGGACCGAGGACGGAAAAGCATGGAGCATTGGGCATGGAGCCCAGGGCCCAGAGGACAGAGGACCGAGGAGAGAGGACTGAAAAGCGTTAGGCATCGGGGATGGGGCATGAGGCGAGGTTGGGAGCCAGAAGCTGGAAGATTGGACTCGGGCTGGTGGCTTCGGCGAGGCGCCGAAACCGACGGGCCAGCGGCCGGGGCTGTCCGAAGACTGGCGCGCGTGGACCCGACTATCGACTAGGCTACAGGTGCAATGAATGGTCTGCGAATTGCTAATCCGCGATTGGCTCGCTCGCGCCCGCTCGCTCGGCCCTGCGGGCCTTGCTGGACGGCCGGCAACCTGTGGCACTGTGCGGAGCCGGCTGGGGCCGTCGCGCAGCGACGGCTTGATGGTAGCCGTGGGCTTCAGCCCACGGTTGCTGGCAAGCCGAAATTGGTATCGCGTCGCGGAGCGACGCCTGAAATCGGTGAAGCACGCATTCAAGCGTCGCTGCGCGACGCGTGTCGTTGGGCTGCACCGGAACCGTGGGTTAAAACCCACGGCCTGGAGTTTGGCTTTGACTAGACTGAGCGGCATAAAAGGTATTTTTTTCTTGCAGTGCTCTAGTGATATGACTAGACACCCACTCATGGGCTACCCAACTAAACTGCAGTGTATCCAGAGGCGGGATTCACAGCAGTTCTACATAAATTTCCCCACACCACTGGCTCAAGCACTCGACTTGCAGAAGGGTGAGCAGCTAGAATGGACCATCGTCGACAAGGGACATC
>Ga0078972_1004689_pt1 | contig 36686 bp, 29 predicted proteins | sample YelNatPaOPGAMG01_FD_67568 | JGI IMG/M metagenome (GOLD analysis project Ga0078972, IMG submission 67568) | Hot spring thermophilic microbial communities from Obsidian Pool, Yellowstone National Park, USA - OP-RAMG-01 (SPADES assembly) (version 2) | ecosystem: Environmental > Aquatic > Thermal...
AAAGGCCGTAACGTGGCCGTGGTAGCCACCGCACGCAAACTAGCCACCATAGGTTGGCACATGCTCCAAAACAACCAGCCCTACTGGTATGCGTTGCCCAGACCCACACAAACCAAACTGGCCCGGCTTCGGGTCCGGGCCACAGGTCAGAAGCGCAAATCCGGCTGCCCCAAAGGACACAAAGCCACTAGTAACAGCCCACCAGGCGGACGCACCCGCACCCTCAAAGCCCTACCCCAGCTCTATCAAGCCGAGGGCCTACCGCCGATGCAGGTGCCCAAGCCTGTCGAACAGCGGGCTCTGGCCGCTATGGGTCTGACTGAATTCGTATCGGCTCTAGGCAAGCCACAGGTCATCCAGCGCACCACCAGCTCCCACAAAAAGCAATGACCCCGATGCCCTTAAGCATGAACACTTTCCCCAACTCCCAGCTTACTATCGTCAGAGGTAGGCGCGTCGCTCATGGGGTGCAAGACGCCCGGCACCGTTCCCAATAAAAGGTGGCGTGCATCCCGCCAGTTGATACAAAAGCTGTTTTTTCGGCCTCCCAATCAAGGATTTTTCGGACCCGATGTTGAACTGCCAGGATGGCTCGTCCGACAGGTGGGACGCAGGCCGGGGCCTGGGTGAAAGCAGTCCAGATCAGTGCCGGCTCATTGCCCGCCCAGGCCTGAGGAGGCAGAAGCCTTGCGTGTCTAACCGGTAGAGCGAGCGACCCACGGCAGGAACGTAGCCGCCTCGGGTCGGTTCAAGCTATGCACTGACGCCCCGCGGGTCAGACCACACGGCCACTGCGAGTATCGAGCAGGTCCACACAACCGCGGTTGAACTTGGACTTGGCCCATGCTATGAAGGACAGCGCGTGGACATAGCGATTGACAGCGACCCACTGAAGCAGTTCCTGGCACGGCATCCGACTTATCGGATGCCCTTGGCTGCCCTAAGCCTGTTTGCTGGGGCAGTGCCGATCGATGTGTTGACTGCGCTGTCGGCTGTGCCTGAAGCGCCGGAGCCGTTGCGGGGCTTAACCGGCCAGCAATGGGCTGATATGCTGGAGCAGGCCGCTGAAGCGGGTCTGTTGCGGCGGATCGGGCCACTGCTGTATGTGGTGGCACCGTCGGCGGCGGAACCGTTGGCTGCGCTGCGGACTGCTGTGGTGGGAGATGGGCAGCCAGGCTTAGAGCGAGCTTTTGTGACGGCCTACGCCCGGCGCGCCCATGGATTGGCTAGCGTGCCGGAAGCCACCTTACCCGAGGCACTGCGTCTGTGGACGCCCCAGGAACCGAATTTGGTGCGAGCTTTGCAGTTGGCCCGAGCACAGCAACGCTGGCGCGAGCTGGCCGATCTGCTCACGGCTTGGCTCAAAGTCCAAGCCCCTAACACACCCTTAGCTGAAAAGCAGAAGCTATTGGCTGAACTGGAGGGTGCGGTGCGCCTGGCGCAGGACTGGCGCCAGGCAGCCCCTGCTTACGAGGCGGTCCTGAAAGCGCGGATGGATCTGGCCCGACAGCAGGGCCAGCTAGAGGCCGAGCAGACGGCTTGTGAGCAGCTCAAAACCTTGCAGGAGAAGCGGGGCGATCTGGCCGGGTTGGCCGCTGCACTCCAGCGCCTGGGTGAACTGGCGGTCGCACGGCAGGACTTGGCGCAAGCCGAGCAGCATTATCGGCGCAGTTTGTATTTGCGCTGCCGGCTGGGGCACTTGGCTGAGCAGTGTGAACTGGCAGTGCGCTTGGGCCAGATCGCCCAACAACAGGGCTCATTGGAGGCAGCCACCGCCTGGCTCAGCCAAGGGCTCAGTGTTGCGGAGCGGCTGGGCAACCATCATGTATTGAGCCAATTGTTGCTGGCCTGTGGTGATGTGGCCCGTGCCTGGCACAAGTTGGATCGAGCCGAGGCATTCTTCCGTCGCTGCTTGAGTTTGCAGGAGCGGGCATTGGACCTGGCCGGCCAAGCCCAAACCCAAGAGCGGCTTGGGTTGCTGGCGCTGGATCGAGGTCGGTCCGACGAGGCTAGTCAGTGGTTCCGCGCCCAGCGCCAGACTGCTGTGCGCCTGGGTCAGACAGCCCTCGAAGCTCAGGCTTTGATGCACCTGGCCCACGTGGCCATGGGGGATCACCGACTCAATGACGCTGAGGAGTGTTACCGACGCAGCCTGGAGCTGCGCAAGCGCCTGGGCGACGAGCGCGGCCAAGCCCATTGTCTGTGCGGTTTGGGCGCTGTGGCCTATCAACGCGGGCGACTGACTGAGGCCGAGCAGTGGTTCGAACAAAGCCTGGCTCTGGCCGAACGCACCCGTGACGAGCCGCTCCAGATCCGCCTCCACCACAACCTGGGTAACGCCGCCCTGCTGCGCAATGAGTTGGCGCGCGCCGAGCAGTGCTACGGCTTGGGACTCAAAATTGCCCAACGGTTAGAGCTAACTGCCGAGCAAGCCTCGATGCTCTACAGCCTGGGTCGATTGGCCGAAGAACAGAAGGATTGGCCGCATGCAGCCGAACGGTACTCGCACAGTTTGGCCCTGGCTGTCCAAGCCCACGATTTAGGCCTCCAAGCCAAAACCCTTCAGCGCTTGGCTGAGCTGGCGGCACGGCAGCAGCGACCGGAGGAGGCTGAAGGCTTTTATCGGCGTGCCTTGCAGGTGCTGGAAGGCCAAGGCGACTCGCGCGGGTGCGCCGAGGTATGGCTACGGTTGGCCCGGCTATCTGAGAGCCGGGGCGACTACGTCGAGGCACAAGCCCGGTGCGAACAGTCGCTGAGCTTGCGCCAGCAGATTGGTGATCTGGCCGGTATGGTCCGGACCTTGGACCAGTTGCGGGCATTGCCCGGCATTAAACCCGAGCAGGTTGACCCGTGGTATGACCAACTGCTGAGCTTGGCTGAACAGGTGGGCAACGTCCACATCCGCTGCGTAGCCGTGCACAAGCGCGGGGACTGGGCAGCCAAGACCGGGCAATGGGCTGAAGCCCAACGCTGGTACCGCCGCGGCCTGAGCTTGGAACAGCAAGCCGGACGCAGGCCCGATCAAGCCCTGCTACTGGCCAAGCTAGCTCGGGCAGCCGTGGCCCTGGGCCAGGTGCCGGAGGCTGAGGAGCTGTGCCGGCGCGCGACCGAACTGGGTGTGTTGAGGATAGCGGAACGGTGGTTGGCGCCCGAGGACATGGTGCGCCTCGCTGAGCTGCTGCGGGACCGCGGCCATGCCGAAGAGGCCCTGCTGTGGTACCAGCCTTGCCTCAAAACCACCAAAGACCACGCCGCGCGCGTCCGGGCCTTGTGCGGCCTAGCGCAGGTGGCTCTGGCCCAAGGCGACATGCAACAAGCCCAATCTTGGCTGGACCAAGCAGCCGAAGCGGCTCGCGCTCCTCAGGCTGAGTCAGCTCAAGCCACCCTGGCGTTGGTTCGCGGCTTGGTGCAGCAGCACTTGGGCGATCTGCGCAAAGCCGCTCAACACCTCAACCGCGCACTCCGGTTGGCGGACCCGGCAGCCGATCCGGCCCACTGCGCCCAAGCGCATTGGGCCTTGGCCCTCATTCACCAAGCCCAAGGCCGACTCGACCAAGCCCAAGAGCATTTTGCTGAAGCCGAAACCCTGTTCCGCAAGTACGGGCAACTGGACCGAGCCGACCAAGCCCGCCAGGCCGCTCGAAAGCTCGAAAGTCAGTCTGCCGTCGGCTGAATGAGCCTGGGCAGTTTGGTTCGAGCTCCCATTGGCCTGTCCGATGAGCCCAGAGCCCACGGCCTTGGCGCTTCCGAGCTTCGGGCTCGAAGCTGCCCTGCGGGTTTCGGCGAGCCGCCGAAACCGACCGGCCAGCGGCCGGCGCTCCCCACAAGTATCGTGGGCCAGGGCCAAACCGCAGCCGCCTGCTGGCAGCGCCTATAGCCGCGCCAGGTAGGAAACTGAGAGTCACCCCTCCACAGGCCGCTTTGTCCTTGGCAGCGTTTTGGCCTGCACTGGCTCGGTGCTTGGCGTTAGCCTGGCTCCATGCAACGGGCTTTCCGACGGACGGTGTTGTGGCCCAGTATCGCTGCGCGATGGTTGGTGGCCTGGGGTGCTGCGGCCTGGGTGATCGCGCCTGCCTGGGCTGTTCCGGCCACGCGCAGTGACCCGAAGGCTTCCGGTGTTCAAGCAGGCCAAGCCGGGCCGACTTCGCCGCTGAACCTGGTGTTGATCCTGGCCGATGACCTGGGCGCACACGATCTGGGCTGTTACGGCGCGGATTTACACGAAACGCCGCATCTGGACCGGCTGGCCCGTGAAGGGACGCGGTTCACCCGGGCCTACGCGCCCGCGCCCGTCTGCACTCCCACTCGGGCAGCGCTGCTGACCGGCAAACATCCTGCCCGGCTGCGGATGACGGTATGGGCGGAAGCGGCGCTGGACCCGCCCCGGAACCGTCGGCTGCTGCCGGCTCCCGCGCTGGCCAACCTGCCGCACACCGAAACGACCCTCGCCAAACTGCTTCAGCGGGCCGGCTACCTAACAGCTTTGGTGGGCAAATGGCATTTGGGCGATGCCGATCATGCGCCGGAGACTCACGGCTTCGACATCAACCTCGGCGGCACGCGCTGGGGCGCGCCCCACACCTATTTCTGGCCGTATCGCGGTTCCGGCCGGTTCGGCGGCCCGTTCCGGTATGTGCCGCATCTGGAATTCGGGAAGCCGGGCGAGTATCTCACGGACCGGCTCACGGACGAGGCGTTGCGGGTCATTGACCACGCTGCGGCCAGCCGGCAGCCGTTCTTCTTGTACCTGGCGCATCACGCGCCGCACACGCCCATCGAGGCCAAACCGGCTGACGTCGCCTATTTTGAAAAACGGCTTCGGCCCGGCATCCGCCACCAAAACGCGGTGTATGCCGCCATGATCAAAAGTTTGGACGAAAGCGTGGGCCGCGTGTTGGCGCGGTTGAAGAAGCACGGTCTGGATCGGCGGACGTTGGTGGTGTTCAGCAGCGATAATGGCGGCTACATCGGCACCGATCCGAAGCAGAAGGTGCCGGTGACTACCAACGCGCCCCTGCGCTCCGGCAAGGCCACCCTTTACGAAGGCGGCCTGCGTGTGCCACTGCTGGTCAGGTGGCCCGGGATTACGCCCCCAGGCGCCGAGTGTGCCGAGCCGGTGATGTTGACCGACCTGTTTGCCACGTTGGCCGGGGCCGCTGGTTTGCGCGACTCGGCTCAGTCGCCGGACAGCCTCGACCTTTTGCCCCTGCTGCAAAAGCCGGACCGGCACTTGAACCGGGACACGTTCTTCTTCCATTTTCCCCACTACTATCATGCCCCGCCCTGGACTCCGGCCAGCGCCGTGCGAGTGGGGCCGTGGAAACTGATCGAGTTTTTCGAGGACAACCACGTGGAACTCTACAACCTGGCTGACGACCCGGGCGAGCAGCGCGATCTGGCCGCGGCGATGCCCGGCAAAGCCGCCGAACTGCGGCAGCGGCTGCATGCCTGGCGCGCCGAGGTGGACGCCGCCCTGCCCAGCCCCAATCCAAACTTCGAGCCGTCCTCCAAGCCATGATCCTTCCGCTGCGCACTGGCAGTGTTGGCAACGGGTGCAAGTTGCTCGCCCGTCCAGCCCGGTTGTGGCTGCTCGCGGTGGGCAGGCCGGACCGCAGGCGGCTGTGGGCAAGTCGCCTCCTGGCTGCGCTCCTGACAAGCTCCGCGCCGCAGCCTGCGCTGGGTGCGCCTGGCGCTACCGGTGCAGCCCAAGCGGTCGAAGACCGATCCAAACGCACCTTCGCCGCGCCCTTTTCCGGCCCGGCGGTGCTTTGGCTGAAGACGGCGCCAGCCCAGGCCCCTGCTGGAATGGTTTTCCCGGGCCGCGAATGGGCCGAGGCAACTCCCGAGTCGCAAGGTGTGGACGGGGCCAAACTGCGCGCAGCGGTGGACTGGTTCGACGCCCACGCCGGCCCTGATGGGGCCAAACAACTGGTCATCATCCGCAACGGTCGCCTGATCTGGAAAGGCCCGCAAGCCGACGCCCTCCACAACATCTTTTCCTGCACCAAAGTTTTCACCAGCACGGTGCTGGGCCTGTTGGCGGACGACGGGAAGTGCCGCTTGGACCATCGCGCCGTGCAACACTGGCCCGCCCTGGCGGAGGCGTACCCGGATTACGCCCGCATCACGCTGCGTCACCTGGCCTCGATGAGTGGTGGGTACCGTGGCGTGGTCCGAGACGTCAGCCCGGCGCAGCCCTGGGGCGACCCGCTGGGGTATCTGATCCCGCAACCTCCCCGGTATGCGGCAGGGACCGCTTGCGCGTATCACGATCACGACGTGTTTTTGCTGGGCTACATTCTGACACGCCTGGCCGGCCAGCCGCTCAAGGAGGTGTTTCAACGCCGCATCGCCGAGCCGATCGGCCTGCGGCGTTGGGACTGGGGCGTGGTGGGCGCGCACGAGGGCGGGCCGGTGCTGAACAACTTTGCGGGCACACCGGCCAAGAACCCTGGTGTTCAGGTCAATGCGCTCGATTTGGCGCGGCTGGGGCATCTCTACCTGAACCGCGGGCAGTGGAACGGGGCCTCGCTGCTCAGCGCCGCTTTCGTGGACCAGGCCACCACCAATCAGGTGCCAGCCTCGCGCCCGCATGCGACCGGCGCCGATCCGGCCGGTCACTACGGGTTTTACTGGTGGACCAATGGGCGGCAGCGAAACCGTCGCCAGGCCTGGCCGGCTGCGCCGCCGCGTACCTACGCCGCGCGCGGGGCGGGCGCCAATGTCTGCTTTGTGGTGCCGGAGTGGAATCTGGTGCTGGTGCGGTTGGCGGCTGCGCCGGAAATGTCCAAAACGTCGGATGAGACGTGGGACGGATTCTTTGCCAGGCTAGCCCAAGCGTTGCTGGACGGGCTTGCGCCCGCGCGCCAAGAACCAACTCGAGCTCACCCGAAGCCTCACTAACAAGAACAAGTAACCACGTTGCAGTGGGCTGCGGGGTGGAGCGCAGCGGCTCCGCTGGGTTTAGGACCGGTTCGAAAGCTGGATGCCGCATGTGCGGGGAGGATCGAGGCTGTGAGTTGCTTGCGCTTCAGCGGGTCGCCGTTCCTACTTGGCCTCAAGCCTGGTCGGCAAACTCCAGCTTTGCCTCAGGTCCTCAGTGTGAAAAGCCCCGGTTGGCTCGCCACAATAGAGTTGCGCCCACGCCTTCGAACAGAAAATTGGGCACCCACAAGATCAGATGCGGATAGTATTCGGGTCGAGTGTCCAGGGATTGGCCCAGGACAAAAAAGCTGTAATAGACCGCGACCAACACCAGCGCGACCGCAAAGCCGAAGCTGGTCTCGCGTCGATGCGCGCGGATGCCCAGCGGGATGCCCACCAACGTGAAGCCCAGACACGCAAACGAAAATGAAAACTGGCGATGGATCTGCACCATGACCGGCAGTGTCACATCGGTGCGCCACCGGTCCAAGTGCCGCTGTCGCTGTGGGCGTTGCCCCGGCGCGATGCCGGCTAAGTCAATGGGCTGGGCCAGGCGCCGTTCCAACTCCCGCAACTGCTCCCACAACTGGTCCAAGGTCATGTCTGACAACCGCACCCGTTCAGACCCTGCCCGGGTCAACGTGTTGGTAAAGCTCAGCTCGGTTTCAGCCGCAAAGAAGTGCACGCGCCGCCCCTCCACCAACCCCACCCGCCAGGCATCCTGCAGGCGCAAATTGATCAGGCTGTTGCTCCGATCCACTTGCAGCCACCCTTCTGCAGCGCGGATGTAGCCTTCGACTTTGCCACCTGCGCCCAACTGATAAATCAGCAGGTCCGACAAATGTTCCCCGTCCACTTGGCCCACATAAAAAATCCAGCCGGGGATGTCCTTAATAAACGTCTTCTCACGCACCAAGGCGGTCAGGCGGTCCATGCCTACTTGAGCCAGCAACCGTTTGTAAGCCACCCGGCTGCGCGGGCCCAGCTCCATATTGATCAAGGCGGCCACACCGCACAGGGCCAAGCTCAACAGCAGGATGGGCCGCACCACCGCGAGCAGGCTAGTGCCGCTGGCCCGCACTGCAGTCAGCTCGTGGTCGGCGCTGAACCGGCCAAAGACCAACAGGGTAGCCGTCAGTAACCCCATCGGCAGCGCAAACACCAACACAAAAGGGATCAGTAGCCCCACCGCCTCCAACACGGCCTGAAGCGGCGCCTGCCGATTCACCAGCAGCAACAACACCTCCCGCAGCACGTTGGCCAGCAGCAGTACAAACGCAAACACCGCTACCGTGGTGACCAGCCCGGCCAACACTTGACGCAACAGATACCACTGCAGGGTCTTCATCCAGTGGTCGATTGCCTAGTGGTTCGGTGTCTCGCGCCCCAGGGTCTGGACTCCCAACTTTCCATCACCCCTCAGCTAGAAAGTGCACTGGCCGTTGTCGTGTGACCATCGTCCAGGGCTGCCTGGTGCGGCTCGGCCTTTGGTGCGCGGTACAGGACTTGAACCTGTGACCCCTACCGTGTCGAGGTAGTGCTCTGCCAACTGAGCTAACCGCGCACCCGCACCTGTAGGGCGCCGGCAACCACCCGACTTGGGCGGCGCTCAAGCTGCTGGATTGTCTGTCAGCCTGAGCCGACAGCAAGACCAAAATGATCCCGAGGCCAAGATGGAGCCCAGCACGTAGCCGCCGGCGTGAGCCGGCGGAAAATGCGTAGCCGCCGGCGTGAGCCGGCGGAAAATCCGTAGCCGCCGACGCGAGTCGGCGGAATTGATCCGCTGAGATGCGCCGGTTCCGCCGCATGACGGCGGCGGCTACCAGGGAGCTGAAATCCGTAGCTGCCGCCGTGAGCTGGCGGATTGATCCGTCCGGTCCACCCAGCTCCGCCACGTCCACCGCCTTACGGCGGCGGCTACCGGGCAGCTGGAATCCGTAGCCGCCGGCGTGAGCCGGCGAACTGATCCGTCGGGTCCACCCAGGTCCGCCGCCTTACGGCGGCGGCTACCAGGCAGCTGGAATCCGTAGCCGCCGGCGTGAGCCGGCGGAAAGTCCGTAACCGCCGACGCGAGTCGGCGGAATTGATCCGCTGAGATGCGCCGGTTCCGCCGCATGACGGCGGCGGCTACCAAGCAACTGGAATCCCTAGCCGCCGGCGTGAGTCGGCGGAATTGATCCGCCGGGGCGGCCGGTTCCGCCGCCTGACGGTGGCGGCTACGTGAGTGGGTGGGGGCGCCCAAATGCGCTGCGCCTGCGCCGGCGTGCGTTGGGTCAGTTGGGCTCGGGTGCAGCACTTTTTGGGCTTTCACGTTGGGCGGTTGGAGCTCATGTTTTCGGCCCATGCCGAACTACTCGGAGTCATCGCTGGACGCGTTGTGGGAGGAGTACGGTCGTGTTTTTCTGGACTTTGACGATCTGACGCTGGCGCGGTGGTTAGCGCAGACCTTAGGCCAGCTTGAGGGTCGGGTATGGCGCTTGTCACATCCGTTGGTGGGCGCGTATCGGTTGGCTGCGCAAGTGGGCCATGATCGGCAGATCTGGTTGAAACGGCTGGCCACACCGCCTCAGGCCTATGCAGAGGCTGCATGTTGTCGGGCGCCGCTATTGCCCTTACTGACGCGGGATGTGTTGGACAGCGGGTTGAACTGCTTGCACTGCGGTCAAACCTGTGTTCCGTGGGAGGAGTTGCCGAGCGAGCTGCAGGAACCGCTGCGGCAGTGGGCTGAGGAATACGCCCCGGTCCATGCGGTGGCGCACTGGGACGACGCCCAACGCCGGAGGTGCGGCGATTACGACGCCAAGTTCGAGGAGGCCGCACGTCAAGCCGAGATGTTACTGGGCCGCGCCGGCACACGCCTGGCTCCCGAGTTGCTTGAATACTACCCCGCCGTGGTCTGGGAAGACCAAGACGAGTGCCTGGAAGTACGCCCGGAAGACGTGGCCCGGTAAAGGGAGCCGTCGCTGGGCTGGAACTGCGCCTGGGTCGATGCCCCGCGAGGTCCCTGCCTCCGGGAGCGCTGCAGGCCAGCGCGATTGGGTTCCGCCGCTGCCGGCCTTATGGGCTTGAGGGAAGGGCGGCTTCCGCCGGCGCCACTGCGTTGACTTGCCACAGCGGAGGTGGCCCGGAACCATCCGAAGGCCAATCGTTTTGCGCTCGCTCTCAGTGGAGTCACCCGCCAGAAGGCACCCGGGCTCTCGTGCTAAACCTCAGAATAACTGATGAGTTTGACGCGGACTTGTCCCAGACCTGTGTGTTGGAGGCCAGTGCACGCGCCTCGTGCACCGTGCCGTTGGTCAGTAAGGTGTGCGGGCTGCCCATGGCGTGCGTCGGCACCCAGCTCATGTTGGGCGCCAAGCTGAAGCATTTGAACTTGCAGCGAAAAAGAGTCCTGCACGCGGCCGTCAAAGAAGTGGTGTTGCGCTTCAACATGTTTTCCGGAACTGGATCCAGTGCTGGGTGCCCAGATGCACTCGCCGGGCGAGGTTTGGGGTTAGCGCCGACGTTTGGCCTGGCCTACTGCAAAGCCCAGGAGGCTGCAGGCAGGCTGCCCACCCAGGGGCCGGTTTTCTCTCTGTCTCCGACCGCGACAAGCCGCAGCTTCTGGATGTGGCACGCAAGTTTGCCGAGTTGGGATTCCGCATCAAGGCCACCGCAGGCACTTACCAGTTCCTGCGCCAGCACGAGGTCCGATGCAAACGCAGCTTCAAACTGCACCAGGACGAGCGGCCCAACGTGCTAGACGAGATCAAAAGTAGCGATATCCACCTCATCATCGACATCCCCTCCTTGGTGAAGCGGGCCGGTTCGACGACGCTTATTTCCGCAAGGCCGCCATCAAATACAAAATCCCGTATGTGACCACGGTGCCTGCCGCCGGGGCTTCGGCGGTGGGCATTGCCGAGTACCGAACCAGTCGGGTGGGCGTAAAGTCACTCCAAAGCCGCCATCGGGATATCGACTGAACAATGATGGCTGGACTTGACGCCGCTGAAGCCGGTAGGCTGCGGCGCAGAATGGCTCGACGCCACAGAGGCGTTTACCCGCCACGACATCATCGATCTCGGCCTTGGCCGCGTGCCTGGCGGAACGCACAGCTTTCGAATTTGACAACTGCACACTTGGACAAGTTCCTGCAACTCTGTTAACACCCATTGAACTATGCCTAGAATCACATCGCGTGGACAATGCCGGCTCTGCGGCCGGGTTTTTGACAAGGGCCGAATGACTGCACACCTGCGGACCTGCCAGAACCAGGCGGCTCTCAGTCAGGGTGGCTCAAGCCAAGACCGTTGCTTTCATGTGGTCATCGAGGCCAGAGATGACCCTGTCTATTGGCTGCATCTTGAAGTGCCGGCAACAGCCAAGTTTGCCGACCTGGACCAGGTGTTGCGCAACATCTGGCTGGAGTGTTGCGGGCATTTGAGCGCCTTCCGGTTCCCACAGCCGCGCCAGTGCACCTTAACAGAGCGGGACCTGATGCAAATGTTGGCTGCGGCCATTCGCCACTTTCAATTGGAAGAGGAAGCTGAAAATCGCCTCATGGGCGAGCCGGTGGGTGACCACTTCGAGCCTGGGTTGAAGATGGAATACGATTACGACTTCGGCTCGACCACCTCTCTGTGGGTGCGTGTGGTCAGGGAGTGTGCCTGCTCGCTGTCCAAGCCCAAAATCCGGCTTCTGGCGCGTAACGACCCGCCCGAGATCGCCTGCGCCGAGTGCGGCAAACCAGCCACCCAAATCTGTAGCGACTGCATGTGGGACGGTACCGGCGCGTTATGCGATGCCTGCGCCGAAGATCACCAACCTGAGGACCACTGCATCCTACCGCTCATTAATTCCCCACGCGCCGGCGTGTGCGGTTACTGCGGCCCCTCGATCGAACCATAGACTTGCACCGGCTCTCCCAGGTCGTCACTCGCTGGGTGTCGATCCCACACCTCGCCGAAGCCGCGTCTGGGCAAGCGGGTGTCGGCGAGGCTCCGGCTGGCCGTGCGGTTTCGTTGGGACTACGAGGCCGGCGAGTTTGCCTGGCTAACCTGACGATGGCCAATCAGCACTTAAGGTGGCCGGTACGCCTAGGCTGGGGGGTGGACAGCAGCGCCGTAGCAGCCCAACCGGTCTGTCTCCAGGTAAGCCTTGACGTGCCTGCGCCCTGGCACGCAGCGTAGGCTCATGTTCTGGCTGTTGCTCTTGGCTGTTCTGGTTGGAGGTGCGCCTCTGGAGGCGACTGAGGTTACCGGTGGCGGCGCCCCGGCCAGTTCGGCGGCCCCGGGCGAGCCGCGCGTGCGACTACGGGCTGCCCCGTTGGTTCAGATGCGCGGTGCAGCCAGCCCGGCCCCGGACCAACCCGGAGACACCGACTGCAACAGCCCAGCTCATTGGGATGGGGACACGTTGTATTTGTTCAACTCCGCCGGACATCCGTGGCGCAGTGCCGGCCCTGACCTGTTTCATTTGGACCGGAGCTACATTCGATGCACCTTCAACAATCGGGTCAAGGGCGGTCGCTGGATCGAGTGCACTTGGAAAGCCGACGATGGCACCCTGTATGGTTGGTATCATCATGAACCGTCTGGGTTGTGTCCCGGCACCGGCTTGACCGCGCCAAAGATCGGTGCGGCGCGTTCCACTGATAACGGGGCTAGCTGGACGGACCTGGGCATTGTGTTGGAAGCGCCAGCCGGAACGCTGCGGTGCCAGACCACCAATTTCTACTGTGCCGGTGGGCACGGGGATTTCTCGGCCTTGTTGGATGCGCACGGCCAATACCTGTACTTTTTCTTCAGCACCTATGCCGGCACGCCCGCCGAGCAAGGGGTTGCCATAGCCCGCATGCGTTGGGCTGATCGCGACCAGCCAGTGGGCCGGGTCTGGAAATGGCTCCGGGGCCAATGGACCGAGCCGGGCTTGGGCGGCGCTGTCACGCCGTTTCTGCCAGTCCGGCAAGATTGGCATCGACCGGATGCGGATGCGTTTTGGGGCCCGTCGATTCATTGGAACAGTCACCTGCAGCAGTATGTGCTGCTGTTAAACCGCGCAACAAACCGGTTCTGGGCTCAGGAAGGCGTGTATGTGTCGTTCAACCCTGACATTTCCAATCCGACCGGCTGGACGCCGCCACGGAAAATCTTGGGCGATCTGAACCCCCAAGCATGGTATCCGCAGGTGCTGGGGGTGGATGCTGCTCGGCGTGAGACCGACAAGCTCTGCGGTCGGATTGGTCGATTATTTGTGCGTGGGAAATCGCGCTGGGAAGCGCTGTTTCTAAGGGCGGGCGAACCGGACTGAGGCCTGAGGCTAAACCTGGACAGGCCCGGCGGCGCTCAAGGGCTCACCAAAGCTGCCGCCGGCCTGTGCGGCTTAGAGCGGCTTGCACTCCTGCACGCTGGGGTTTCAGGTTTCCGGGAGCTTATCCTCTGGCCGCGGTTGGCCCAGCATTTTTTCCAGGACACTCACGCGTCGGAGTAAATCGGGTAGCTTGTCCAGCGCCACAAAGATCCGCTTCATTTGCCGGTCTGGCCGGGCGGGTATGCCAAGCCATTTTTGGCCGTCGGGAATGTCGTTCATCACCCCGGCCTTGGCGCCAACTGTGACCCGATTCCCGATCTTCAAATGGCCCGCCAAACCCACCTGACCCGCCAGGGTCACATAATCACCCAAGCGCGTGCTGCCGGAGATGCCGTCCTGGGCCACGATGATGCAATGTTGGCCAATGACCACGTTGTGAGCGATTTGGACCAGGTTATCGATCTTGGTGCCGCGGCCAATGATGGTGGCGCCCAGCGTCGCCCGGTCAATGGTCACGTTGGCTCCAATCTCCACATCGTCCTGGATGATGACCGTGCCGACTTGAGGGATTTTGCGATGCACACCCTGGTCCAGCACATACCCAAAGCCATCTGAGCCGATCACGGTGCCGGCGTGGATGCGGACTCGATGACCGATCTGGCAGCCGGGATACAGGACCACGTTGGGAAACAGGCGCACGTCTTCGCCCAACTGGCAGCCCTCGCCCACATGGTTGCCGCCCAGCAACGCTGACCGAGGGCCGATTCGGACCCGCTCGCCCACCACACAAAGCGGCCCAATGTGCGCCGTGGGATCGATGATCGCTGAAGGAGCAACGACGGCGCTGGGATGCACCCCTGGCGGCGGCGTCGGCTCCGGACAAAACAGCTCTAGCACCCGCGCAAAGGCCACGCGCGCGTTGGGCACTCGAATCAGAGGCTTGACCGTCGAATGCAGTGAGCTGGACACCAAAATAGCCGAAGCGGCGCTGCGCTCAGCCAGGGCCAAATACTGCTCGTTCTCCGCAAAAGTAAGTTGGCCAGCTTGGGCCCGGTCAGCCGGGGCCACACCGGTCAGCACCACCGAACCGTCTCCGACTAGTTCGCCTTGGAGATACTTCGCCAGTTCACCAACAGTCACACGCATGGGGCAGACGAAGACAGGGTGTAGGGTGAACCTGCTGGATGAATCCGCACCCGGACCGCGGGCCGGGCTGGGCGCCACGGGTGTAGGCAAGAGGCAGGTCTGCTCATTCCAACGAGCCTTTGGTGAGGATGGTATTGTTTGGGCCCAGCACCAACACTTGGGGCCGCCAGGCCTTGGCCTGGGCTGTGTCCACGCTAGCAAAGCTCATAATGATCAGCTCATCACCACGATTGCCCAAGTGCGCCGTAGCGCCATTCAACACGATCTGACGCGAGCCGCGTGGGGCAGGGATGGCGTAAGTCTCGAATCGATGGCCATTGCTGAGGTTGGCACACAGGATTTTCTCGTAGGGCAACAAGCCGGCTTGCTCCATCAGCTCGGCGTCAATGGCCAGGCTGCCCTGGTAATCCAGCTCAGCCGCTGTCACCGTGGCCCGATGAATCTTCGATTTCAGTAGTAACACCTGCATCGTCCAGACAGTACCAGCCTCAAATCGGACTGGCTGCCCAAGAGTAGGCCACAAGCTGTTACCTGTCCAACCCCGCTTTTCAGCCTTAGGGGTCCTGGGCGCATCTCATTTTCTTGCCTGCTCCGCCGACTCACGTCGGCGGCTACGGATTTGCTTGGTAGCCGCCGCCGTAAGGCGGCGGATCTGGCAGACCTGGCGGATCGATCCGCCGGCTCACGCCGGCGGCTACGGATTCCAGCTCCTTGGTAGCCGCCGCCGTAAGGCGGCGGAACCGGCGGAGCTGGCGGATCGATCCGCCGGCTCATGCCGGCGGCTACAAAGTCAGCACGGCAATCCTTGGCACAACCCGCTTGCCGAGAGTCGATTCGGTTCGGCCGGTGAATCGAAATGCAGGCACGCCCGGGGCCATCGGCTGGCGGTCAGCCAAGCCGGTGGTGCAGGAAAACGCTTGAACTGTGCGACTGGATGCCTAGCTTGCCGGCCAGTAAGCAGATGTTTAGTGGGGCGAGCCCCGATTGGGGCTGATCGCCGCCACAGAGTAACAGCAACACAACGACCACACAGGAACCTATGGCCCAAAGACCTCTAAACGTCGGACTGGTGGGCGGTGGCAGAGGCGCCTTCATCGTCCATCCGCATCAGCGCGCCATTCACTTTGACGGCACCCGCCGCGTGGTGGCCGGGGCGTTGTTCCCGGACCCGAAGATTGCGTTGGAGGAGGCGGAAAAATGGCCTTATCCAATCCGCGGCTACGGGTCCTACGACGAAATGATCGCAGCCAACAAAGACCTGCCCGAGGACCAGAAGCTGGATTACATCCTGATCGTCACGCCCAATCATGTGCACTTCGACCCGGCCATGAAGGCACTCAAAGCCGGGATAGCGGTCTTTTGCGAAAAGCCCCTGTGCCTCAACCTCAAGGAAGCCACCGAATTAGTCAAAGCCGTGCGCAAGACCAAGATCCCCTTCGGCGTGGCCCATACTTACTTGGGGCATTGGACCAGCCGGTTGGCCCGTTACATTGTGCGTAAGGGTTTGATTGGCGAGGTGCGGTGGGTGGACTCCTACTACCTGCAAGGCTGGCTGGCCACCAAGCTGGAGGACACTGGCTTGCAACAGGCTGTCTGGCGCACCAACCCCAAGATGGCTGGCGGCTCCGGTTGCGGTGGTGACATCGGCACCCATGCCCTGATGCAACTGCGGTATGTAACAGGGCTGGAGGTGACGCACGTGTCAGCTCAACTTGAGACCTTTGTGGAAGGCCGGGCTCTGGATGACCACTTCACCGTCTATTGCAAGCTGAGCAACGGCGGGCGCGCCTTGGTGCGGGCTTCGCAAGTGTGCATCGGCCACAAGAACGATCTGGGCATCATTGTCGCTGGCACCAAGGGCACTGTCGAGTGGCGCCAGGAAGAGCCCGAGCGGTTGGTGGTGCACCTGCCCAACCAACCTGACCGGGTCTATTGGCGCGGGGCCATTGCCGCCGGGGACGGGTTCCTGCCCAAAGACGAGGCCCTGGAAGCGCTGCTCAAAGAGCCCACCATCCCCAGCGGCCATCCCGAGGCGTTCCATGATGCGTTTGCCCGACTGCACCGGTTCTTCGAGGCCGACGTGCGCAAGTGGAAAGCGGGTGAACCGTTCAGTTGCGACGGCAGCAACTACGCCAACGTGGCCGATGGCTGGATGGGCATCGCCTTCATCGAGACCTGCCTCAAGAGCAGTGCCAAGAAAGGCGCTTGGACGCCCATGCCCAAGCCCATCACCGTGTAGGCGGTCGCATCTAGCCGGCTCGGACCAGGGAACGCCTAGACCCAACTCCGCTCAGCTAGACACTGCCGGTGCCGCCTTCTGGCTCGGTCATTTGCAAGGCCTGGCCGGGCTGACGGCGGGGCGCCGCGCATGCGCGGGACCGCCCCGCCCCACCGTAGGGGACCCCGGCTGAGTGCGGCTGCAGGACCGGTTTTTGAATGCAAGCAGCTTGAACTTCGGGTGCAGGCTAGTACCGTAGAGTCGTGCAAAGCCTTTCAGCTTTAGCTGCAATCCTGCTGGCACCAGTGCTGGCCGCGTCCGAAGTGCAATTACGCTTGGAGCTGCCAAGCCGCAATGGTTGGTTGGGTTGGTCTGGGGCCTACACAGCCGGGGTGTGCACCGTGCAGTCCGCTCCAACCCCGGCTGGGCCTTGGACACACGGCAGCAACTACTTCACCACCAATTCGATTGGCGGGGCCTGGGTGGTTCCACCGACCAGCAACACCTTCTACCGATTGTTGGCGGTGGACATCTCCACCAACTGCCCGCGGCACTTCACCAACCTGATCGAGTCTTATGGCATCTTGGAAACGGTGGCTGGCAAAGGCGACAGTGCCAGCGACAGCAGCCAGTGGCACCCGGAATTCGAAGGGGCTTGGGCTACCAACGTCAACCTGTCCCGACCCCACATCGCCTTTGGGGATCCGTGGGGTAACGTGTTGATCGTGGATCAACGGAGCAGTTCGGTCCTGAAAGTCACCCCCGAAGGCCGGCTCTATACCTATGCCGGCACACACAACACCAATTTCAACGGCGACGGGCCGGACTGGGCCACCAACCTGAATCTCAGCAACCCCAACGGCGGCTGGATGCGGTCGGACGGCACGCTATATGTGCTGGACACGGCTAACAACCGCGTCCGCAAAATTACCACCAATCAACTCATGAGCACCCTGTTTGTGGTGCCTACGCCTTTGGGCGACGGCCGCGCCCTATGGGTCAAAAGCGACGAGTCCCTAGTCTATTTCGGGTCAGGAACCACATCAAACGAATGGCAAAGCGGCTCGACAGCCACAATCCTCAAGAAGTGGACGCCGACCCAGGGAGTCACGGTGGTACGCACTGGCTTTGGCGAGCTGGGCAACATCGTGGGGGACGAACGCACCGGCGCCCTTTACATTGCTGATCGTGGCGCCAACCGGGTCTATCGCCTGGATACCAACGGTAACCTCACGCCGATCGCCGGCAACGGCACCACATCCGGCGGCGGCGAAGGTTACCCGGCGCTGCAAACCGGTCTTATCCAACCCCGATGCGTGTCGTTTCTGCCCAACGGCGGATTCTTTGTGTGCGAGCACAGCCCGGGCAACCGCATTTGGTATGTTGATCCCGCGGGCATCATCCACCGATGGATGAACGGCAGTGACGCCAATAACCGTCGAGTCGGCGACGGCCAATGGTTCTACGCCAATCCAGACCTGCCAAAGGTATCGCGCGTGCGCGCCGTGATCCCGGACCCTTTTGGTAACCTGATCATCACCGAGAGCAACTACGGCTACGTGCGCCGAATCCGCTTCCAGCGCACCCTGCCCTGACCGCTGCTGCGCGCTAGCCGCAGGTGGGCACGCGCCAGGGCCACGGCCCCAGCCAGCCTGCTCCGGCACGCCAGCCGTGGCGCAAGAGCAGGCTTCGCACGAGCTGTGCTCCCGGGGCAAACGTGGGCCAGTGGCCAGCCCCCGAGAGTGCGGGTACGAACCTATTGACTTGCCGTAACACGCGCCGCGTTTATCTTAAAACCCAATGGACAACAGCTCGATGCGGCCTAACCAGGTGGCCAGGCCGATACGCCGGCGGGATGCGGGCTTCGGCCTGGTACCGCGCGTGGGACTCCGCACCAACCCGCGCCTGGCCGGCGGCTGGCCCCTGGGGTTTACCCTCATCGAGCTGCTTGTGGTCACGGCCATCATTGCTGTGCTGGCCAGCCTGCTGTTGCCGGCCTTGGCTCGTGCTAAAGAAAGGGCCAAGGTTGCCAAGGTCCACGCCGAGCTGTATGGGGTTGGGTTAGCGCTGGAGATGTATGCCGACGATCACGACGGCGAGCTGCCGCCCGTGCGTGTCAACTGCAACACCGACCTGGCCAGTCACTGGTGCCAGTTTCCGGTGGAACTAGCCCAGCAGGGCTACTTGCCTCAAAGCGATCAGCCCGGCATGGCCGCCTACATGGAAGACGTATTTAACCCGGGCCACACCTACAAATATGCCGCGCCCGGGCCCTGTCTGCTCAACGACTCGCCTGGCGAGAACTACCGGCTATGGGTGCCGGATGATTTCCCGGAGTGCACCAGTGCCTCAGGCCGATACTACTCCAGCCGGACTGATTCGCCGGTCCGTTGGGTACTCTGGAGCCTGGGGCCCCGGCCCAACAGCCCAAAGACACGTGACAGCCGCGCCCCGTTAGCTGCTCGGAGTTGGTATCGGCGCGTTGGCGACAGCGGTGTCATTGTTCGAATGGCTACCCGCGACGGCATGCAGGTGAAGACCCCCTGAGAGGCCAAGCGCGGCGAACGATGGGGGGCGTTCAGCGCATCTAAGAGGGTGGAGATGCTTGCCTGACACAGCTTTTTCTGCCAAGTGCGCCATGCCAGAAAGAGGCTATGCCTCAAGCGCCGGAACATCCCCAATCAGATAGGGGCCTCTGAACTGAAGCATCCAGCGGGTCTTGGTGCGACAGGTCCATGGGCTCATGCGGACTGGCTTCAATGCGTCAAGGGGCCCGATAGGGCTGCCAGCCGTTTGGTGGCGTCAAGCCTCGAGCCCGGAAGGCCTTCACCAAGGCCGCCGCTTCAAAACCGCAGCCACACCAGTGTCAGGAGGCGGCCCAGACACCAGCATGCCCAAACTCTGATTGCGGCATCGGTGACGGCGTAAAGGAGCTGTGTTCGCCTGCGGGCTGGGCATCGCCCAACTCTTGCTGGGGCAGCGGTGGGCAAACGCGCGCTTTGGCTGGGGATGTATTCCGACCGTGGCAGCGGAATTGCTCGTGGGCGGCACAAAGCAACGGACCGGGGTAGCTGCGGGGGAATTGACTGGGGCCGAGGCGACCCGGGTCCAGCAGCTACTTGTTGCTGAATTCGATGAACAGATCCACGTATTCGCCTGGCCGCAGCTTCAGGCCGGGCGGAATCGAGACTAACAGGGGCAAGCCCAGTTCGTGCCGCGTGCCGTCGGGGGACAGCAGGTACGGGTCGATCGGTTCCAGTTGTGTGCCCACTTTCAAGATCGGTGCGGTGGCGGTTTGGCGTGGGGAGCCGCGGGTCCGGATGCGCACCAGGTCGTTGGTAGTGGGCAACCGCCCTAAAGGCTGACGGATGTGGGCCACGATACGCTCGGAAGTCAATGGCGTGATCGTCACCACCGGCATACCCCGGATTACCTTCTCGCCTGGGCGCTTCAGCACAGCGCTCACCACCCCGTCGATTGGGGCTTTGAGCTTTTGGGGGCTCGTTTGCAGAGTCAGTTGTTCTTGGTGAGCCCGGATGGCTTCTTCGATGACCGGGTCGCGGGTGGACACGTTGGTAGCGCCCACAAGCTCAAGCAATTGCAGTTCGGCCTCCAATTGCGCAATGGTTTTGGTCCGGTGCGCGATTTCCTCCCGCAGCATGTTGCGGTCTCGCTCGGCTACCTCCACGCCCAAGGCCGCGCCTGGGGCAGCACCGACACCGGCGGGGATCAAGCCTTGCTTGTAGAGTTCTTGAGCTCGCTGGTATTCTGCCTCGGCCTGACGGACTCGGATTTGAGCCAACGCCAGGGCGGTTTGCTCGGTCAACAGGTCCAACCGCAGCCGGCTATAGGAATCGAGGTTACGCACCTTGTCCAAGTCCATCCGTGCTTTGGTCACCCGCAAGTCCCAAGCGATGGCCTCCAGAGCTGCTTGAGCCAGCTCAGGATCGGTCACCGCGACCCGCCCGATGACTTGCCCTTTGCAAACCCGGTCCAGCAGGTCCACCGTCAGCTCCGTCAAGGTGCCGTCTTGAACACTGATCACCTGGGCGGTGTTGGTCTCGACTTGGCCTACCACGGTGATTGGATGCACATGCGTGCGCCACAGGTAAAATACCGCCGCGACCACGCACAGGAAAAACACCACCGGGACCAGCCGAATCCGCAGTTCCCGCAAAATCAGCCGGGGTGGGGTGGGGATAGGAGGCAGGGAATCCATGGCTTACAACTCCGATTCGTCTTCGGCCATCATACTGGTGACCCGGGAAACCCCGGGCACCTGACGCAGTTCGCTCACCAGTTCCTCGCTGCGGCTGGCGTCACGTAGCAGCAACCGATAGGACAGGTCGGTGCCTTCGTAGCCTTCGTGCGAGCGTTGACTGGCCTGATGCACTTTCCAGCCGTGCCGGCGTAGCACCCGTTCAAATTCTTCCTTCTCCTTCATGGGCCGAGCCCAGTGGAGGTTGACGATGATGTCGTAGCGGTGGCGGCTGCCGAAGGCTGTGGCCCACAGATACAACAGCGTCAGGCAGACTAGCCCACACCCAATGATGGCGCTGGCGAACTTCTGGGTGCCGGCGGCCATCCCAATCACCAGTGTGGTCAGGATGTAGGTGGTGTCCAACGTGTCCCGGAGGATGTTGCGGAACCGCACGATGGCAAACACCGCCATCATGCCGAAGGCCGTGACCAAGTTGTTGGACAACACCATCATCACCAAGGCCACAATCGGTGGCATCAGGATGAGCGAGTTGACAAACGACCGGGAATACGACAGGCCCGAGTGCGTGGCCATGTACACCCACGCAATCACCTGGCCGCAACCCAGGGCGATCAGCAAGGCCAGCAACATGGCCGGCCAATTCATCGGCGCAGTGCCGTAGTCACCTTGGAAGAACCAATCGAAGTTCATAGCTACAACTCCTCAGATCCAGGGGGTAAAGCAGCCGGTTCCAGCGTAGCCGCATGGCCAGCACTGGCCCGGCGGCGCGGATGCGGTCGGAGGCCAAAATGCGTCTCCAGGGCTTCCACGCCATCGACGTATTTGGCCGCGGAACACTGGCGCAACTGGAACCGTTGCGCCAGTTCGCGGAACCAATCGGGAAAACGGTTGGTGAACTTCAGTTCCAAGACCACTCGTTCGGGCCAAAGGGTGACCGGCTGGTGCAGGCGGGTGCTCAGCACCGGCTCGAATCGCGGCTCCACCTGGACACGCCGGTCCAAAGTGACCCGCGCCGAATTGTCGTCAGCAGGCTCGTAGGCCTCCCGCAAATAGGCCACGTGCAGTTTGGGCCGCGCGCCCAGGGCCTCGACCAATTGGCAGAACCGCTGCAGGGCCACCAGCGGCTTGGCTTCACGCGCGACCAAATGCCCCGGCTCGGGTAGTTGGCCGGCCAACAAGGCGCTGACGACCTGGCGGCGCACGCCTCCGCGCTCTTTCAAGATGCAGTTGTTCACGCGGCGTTTGATCTCGAAAAAGACCGGCGTGTCCGGATTCTCATCGTAAAACCGCAGCCGCAGCTTGAACCGGTTCTTGTCGCCATTGACTGTCGCCCAATACAACCTCAGATCGTCGCTGTCCAAATACAAACTATGCACCGGATAGGAAAAATCCGGGCGGCCGACGCCGTTTTCGTCCAGCTCCAGGTAGCTCTGGACAAAATCCCGAACTTGCAGCGCGGTCTCCTCACTAACGATGTATTTCTGCTCAAAGCGGGACGCCTGCAGTCTGTCTCTGATCATACAGCCCGGCCTCAGGCGCCCGACGACGGCGGCACCTGAACCGGCCCCAACTTAAAGCATAGGCCCGGGCTCTTGTCACGCAAAATTCACTAAACCGTCACCCTTTTGTCGCCGTAAACCTCGGCCCGGCTACCTTCAGCCGCGGCACCTACGAGCCCGCAGCTTGGCCAGGGGTTGCTTGTCGCCACACTTGCACCACACGCTCGGCCAGGCTGTGGACCGGCTCATCCGGATCAGCCTGGATCCAGGTCCTGACACCGTACTTGCGGAACCAAGTCATCTGACGCCGAGCCAGTTGCCAGGTGCGCAACTTGACCAACTGGATGGTCTCGGGCAAGGAGCGCACCCCGCGTAGGTGTTCGACGACCTGCCGGTACCCCAGCGCTTGCATCGCCGTTCGGTTCTGTTCCAAGCCCCGAGCCAGCAACGCCGCAGTCTCCTGCACCAGCCCCCGTCGAAACATCTCTTCAACCCGCGCCTCGATTCGAGCGCGCAGGTCCTCTGGCCGACGGCACAGGCCCACAAAAACGTGGACCACCGGGTGCAACGCTACCACTTGCTTGCCCCAGGGGGGTCGCTGCGCTGAGAAGGGCTTGCCCGTCAGCCGGATCACCTCCAAGGCTCGCACCAGCCGGCGCCGGTTCTGCCGATCGATCCACTGCCAAGCCTCAGGATCACGCCGAGCCAGCTCCTCCCACAACTGGTGTAACGGCAACCGCTCCAACTCGGCTCGCAAGGCCCGGTCCGGTGGCGGCCCTTCGCCTACCCCTTCCAAAAAGGCTTGGAAGTAAAGGCCGGTGCCTCCACACAAAATCGGCAGTCGGCCTCGGGCCAAAATCTCTTGAACAGCTTGGTGAGCCAAGGCAGCGAAGCGCGCGGCGTCGAACGGCTCGGTCAGCTCGACCACGTCAATCAAATGATGCGCTACACGCGCCCGTTCGGCTGGGCCCGGTTTGGCTGTGCCGATGTCCAGGCCGCGATACACCTGCATCGAGTCCACCGACACAATCTCACCTCCCAGCGCCTCAGCCAGGTGCAGTGCCACAGCGGATTTGCCCACAGCCGTCGGCCCAGCCAACAACAACAGGGGCGGCTGGGACTGGCCTGCTGAGCGCGCAGTGTGGTTCGGATGCACCGCAGGGTCGTGCCCCAAGGCGGGTACGGCCTCAGCGTCCGGTTTTGCCGGCTCCGGGTGCAGGCTACTGCCTGGACCGCAGGGTAGCATACAAGATCGCGCCGGTGACCAACACCACCAGGCTCAGCAGATGAGCAGGCGTTGCCCAGCCACCCAGATAGCGCACCGGGTAGTCACCGCGAAACAGTTCCACCACGCTGCGTGTGACCGCGTAGCCCAGCAGGTAACTGGCAAAGACTTGGCCGTCGAACTGCTTGCGCCGATACAGCCGCGCCAACCCTGCATACAATCCCAAGTTCAAGAGCGCGTCGTAAATCTGAGTCGGGTGCACCCCCACACCGCCGGTGGTATGCTCGGGCGGAAAGTGAATAGCCCAAGGCAGATGCGTCGGTGCGCCGTAGCAGCAACCGTTCATCAGGCACCCGATACGTCCGGGCACGTAACCCAAGGCGATGCTGGGGGCTAAGGCATCACCCAGCTTCCAAAGGGGTAGGCGCTTCAGCCGCGCATACAAAATCGTGGTCAAGCAGGCGGCAATTAAGCCACCGTAAAATACCAAGCCCCCATGCCGAATCATGAAAACCTCCGTCCAAGGTGCCGAGGCAAAGCTCTCCTGCCAGTAAGAAATCACATACAGGGCCCGGGCGCCCACGAGCGAACTGACGATCAGCCACGGCCCAAGGTCCACGATCCGCTCCGGTGCAAGCCCGTCCCGTAGTCCGCGCCGGCTGGCTGTCCACAGCCCCACCAGGAATCCGACGGCCACCAGGATGCCATACCAGTGAATAGAAAAGTCGCCTATCCTAAAGGCTACGCGATACACAGCGTGCGCAGCCTATAGCCCGCTAGCCGCTCTGACAACGCCGAAGCGATCAGACCGGCGACCGGGCGCATCTCACTTCTGTTGCAGGCCGGTTCCCCTGCGGTAGCGGCAGTTTGCCATCCCGCCGTTGTCGCCGACCTCCGGTCGGTAGGCCAAGGCAAGCCGCAACGGGTAGCAGCCGAGGTGAGTCGGCGGAATGGTCAACTGCATCCAGTCAGGTCCGCCACCTTAGGGCGGCGGCTACGCCTGCAGCCCGGGCGCAACAGGCCGTCCCAAGTCCTGAGCCCGAAGGCACGAGCCATTCATGACCTGAGGCGCACGGCCAGTCGGCAGTCTTGGCGGCGGTGGGCCTCGGTGTAGCCCACTGCCTTCACCAGTGTGACTCGGCTCGTTAACCGTGCGGTGAGTCTGGCGTGGCCGGACGGCTGAGGGTTGTTATTGAAGTAACCAGTTGACCGCAGCCTGGCGCGTTTGGCTCGGATCGCCTCGGTAAACCACGAGGTTTTCCGGTGCACCCGCCAGTGCGTACACTTTACGCGCTACCTCCGGCCCTTCAGCGCCCTCACCAGCCAGAAATACCCGGCCGGGCGCGCCCAGAGCAATCATGCCGGGTAGATCAAAATACTTGGCGCCTCCGGGTAAGAAGCTCGGATCCCACAAATCCAGAATTTTCCCGAACCGAAAACCTTGGGTGTCGATGACCGCTTGGTCGATGGCATCCCCGGCAATCGCCCGGGCAGCCGCCACCCACGGCCCTGCGCCGTCCACACCTACCACGCTCAGCCGCTCCGGCTGGCGGTCGGCCGAGCGGATCAGTTGCACCACGCTCAGGATGTCATGCACCCGTTGGGCAAAAAGCGGATGGTTGTAGCCGAAGGTGTACGCAGCCGATTCACGTGGGTTTTTCACTCGGCGAGTTTGTTGCAGCGGTTTGCCATCGGCCAAGAACTCGCCTTGATACAGCAGGTCCACGCTGGCCACCGCCGTGCCGGCCTCCAGCAGGCGCCGGATTTCGGGCCGGGGCTCATACCCGCCTTGGGCAGCCGCCTGGAACAAACCCGCTTTACCTTCGCCGGACAACCAGAGCACCAGCCGTCGATTTCGTTGCCTCGGCCACAGCACCACCGCAGGTAGTTCTTCGTTGTAGGTGGTGTTGCGCACCCAACCGGTGATCTCGCGGTAATCGTCCCGATCGACCGAATCGTGCGGGCTGACTTCCACCTGCCCCGCCTCAGCCCACGAGCGGCCAATGAGCACCTCGACAGCGCCGCCGACTACCTGTCGGAATGTCTGGTGCGACTGCAGCGCGGTAGCCAACTGCTTGGCCGCATCTTCGGTCAGCCACCGCAGCAGTTTGCGCTCGAACTCCGGCCCGCCGGCGGGCTTGGGATGTTGCTCGTCCCAGACGGTCAGTTCCCGCGCGGTCAAGCGGCGATAGTTCTCCTCCACAATCGGTTCAGGCAAGCCCAGCCGGAAATGTTTGTTGACCCAGCTATACATCACCGCGCGGCTGACGTAGTTGTAGTTGTGGCCAAAGTGCAACAGGGCCTTGAGCATGACCGCATCGGGTGCACCCATCATGGCATAGTGCTCTTTGAGTTCCGGAAAACCCTTGGTGGGCATCTCGCGGGTCCAGTCATCCGCGGCAGTCAAGCCCAGGGGCTTCGGAGCAAACAGCGCCGCGAACTCGACGTTGCCAGTGCCGATGCGCAACAGGCAGGCGTTTTCGCAGGTGCACCCGCCCTGCATGGCCGTCGAGACCATGACCGCCGGAAAGGCCAGGGTTGGGCGCGGATCAATCGCGCACAAAATGAACGTTTGGGTCCCGCCCCCACTGGCGCCCGTGACCGCAATCCGGCTCGAATCCACCTCCGGCAAGCTCAACAGAAAATCCAAAGCCCGAATCGAGTTCCACGTCTGGAGCCCCATCACACTTTGCAAATGCGCCTCGGCTTGAGGACTGAACAAGCCCCAGTTCTCGGTCTTGTTCATCTCGGGCCGTTGTTTACTAAACCGGTGGGCCAACTCGTATGGAATCTGCACGCTGTCGGCATAGCCCAGCATGTCCCAGTGGAAGACCACACAGCCCATGCGCGCCAACTGCACGCACCGGGCCTGCAACGGGCTGCGGCCACCGTCTTCAAAGCGCTCGGCCCCTTGCACAATCTCGCGCCGCACCGCCTCAACTCCAGCATCGGTAAAGCGGCCATTGGGCCAATGACCATGCGGACACAGCACCCCAGGCATCGGGCCAGACCGGTTCTTGGGCCGATACAAGTTCCCCGTCACAAACAAGCCCGGCAAACTCTCGAAATAGACCTTCTCGACGGTGTAATCGCCCATGTCCAGTTTGCCGTGGATCACCGGCTTAAGCGGTGTGCGGGTCGGCATGGGCCACAAGCCCAACGCCACTTGCATCTGGCGCCGCACCCGTTCAGCCCGCCGCTCCCAGCTAGCTCGGTCCGGCGCCGGCTTGAATGGGAAATAACCGTCTAAGTCTTTCAAGGGACCCAGACGACTGTCTTGCGGCAGTTGACCCTCAGGCAAAATTCGGGGACCCACTGCGGCTTGGCCCTGGCCTGCCCAGGCCAGTATCAGACTCAGCCCCAACGTTGCCCAAACGCACGAAGACGTTTGACGATCACGGGTCATGGCTCGCTGCATCGTTTGGATCATGCCCCCAGTGTGGAGGCACCTCCCCGGTGGCGCCAAGCCTCAAAATCAGCAGTCGAGTTCCTTCAACCGAACCTGGACCGCCTCACCGGACACAGCCAGGCTTTCCGGGCGGTGCGATGCTGCGGCCGGCGGCGTGGACCTAACCGGCTGCAGCGGCCTTCGGGTTGCGCTCAGCCTACAGCACACTCATCAACCTACATCAAGGCCGTGCTGAAGTAGCGCTCGGCACGGTCCGGCAGCACTGTGGCAATCGGGCCCGGGATGCGTTGGGCAAGCTGGCGTGCGGCCCACACATTGGCCCCTGAGGAAATGCCCACCAGCAAACCGTAATCCCGCCCCAGTTGCCGCGTGGTCTCGATGGCATCTTCATCGGTCACTTCGATGACCTCGTCCACCAGCGACACGTCCAAAATAGCCGGCACAAACCCATCGCCAATGCCCTGGATCTGATGCAGGCCGGGCTCGTGGCCCAATAGAGCGGAGACATTCTTGGGCTCCACCGCAACGATCCGCACCCCGGGCTTGTGCTCGCGCAGGAACTTGCCCACCCCTTGCAAGGTGCCCCCGCTACCCACACCCGCCACAAACGCAGCAATGTTACCATTCATCTGGCGCCATAACTCGCGCGCCGTCTCCTCGTAATGGACCCGGGGATTGTCCGGATTCTCGAACTGCTGAGGCACAAACACCCGCTTGTCTTCGGCCTGCATTTGGCGAACCCGTGCCACTGCGCCGGCAATGCCTTCCTTGGCCGGAGTCAGCACCAGGTCCGCCCCCAAAGTCCTGATGAGCTTCTTGCGTTCCTCGCTCATGTTTTCTGGCATGACAATGCGGACCTTGTAGCCTTTGAGCCGGCCCACCAAGGCCACCCCAATGCCGGTGTTCCCGCTGCTGGGTTCCACCACGATCGAGTCGGACCGCAACCGACCGTCTCGCTCGGCCCCTTCGATCATGGCCAGCGCCACGCGGTCCTTGATGCTGCCGCCGGGATTGAGGAACTCGGCTTTGGCAAAGACCGACTCATTCTTGAGCCGAATCAAGGGCGTCCGGCCAATCAAATTCAGCACGTTATCTGTCAGCATGCCCAAGGCAGAACATCCGTGCACCGCCAGGCGCTGCTCAAGAACAAAGCCGCACGGACCGGCTGCCCCGTAGCTGCTTGCGCCAAAACCCTGGCTGGGTCGAGGCTCGGTCGATTTGCCGGGCGCTACGGCCTCAGCCCAAACGCCACTCGAGCCACAGCCAGCCACGCTATCCCCAGAACCACTGCCCCGAAAAAGATCGCTAGTACCGAGACCCGGCCCGGCCAAACCGCAGGTGCCGTGGGCCGCGGATAATCCGGGCTCACACCTGCTGCCCGCAGCCGATCGTACAAGTTCGGATGAGTTAGCGTGCGGCCCCTGATCACTACAGGGATCAGGTCGAGCTCGTGAAGGCGTTCCAAGGCGCGCATGTAACTGCCGGGCTGGCTCTCATGCGCCCGGGCAAGCGTGTCGGCCCGCAGCTCCATCTTCCAATACAGTACACGGCTCAAATGTAGTCCAGCTACAAACAACGCCAAGACCCCAACCGCGCCACTCCAATATGCAGCTTCGCTCAGTGGCGCCACCAAGGCCAACGGCACCCAGACAAACTGGGTGGCTAACCGCATCAGATGGATGTGGCGCGGCTCGGTCAAATGCGCCACTTCATGCAAGCAGATACCCAGCAGTTCGTCGTCGGGAAATGAAGCCAAAGCCCGGTCAGTCACCGCTACCGCGCGGTTCAGAGGGAAGGCCAACGCATTGGCCATCCACCAACGCAACAGGTAACCACGCGGTGGAGGCAGGCCGAGTCGTTGCGCGGCCGTCTGCAGGATTGTCTGCAACCGTGCAGGAGCTGGGTGCAGCAACCCGAGCCACTTGCCCAGCACCACCACGCCGCCTATCCCCCAGACCCACACCGCCCCGATGCACGCCAACAACAGCATGCTACCAACCCAGTCCACGGAGCTCGGCCCCTGCCACAGCACAAGCACCAGCATCCCCCACGGCATCAAAAACAACACCACCTGCACCACCCAGCCCCGAAGCCAGTCGGAGTAGGAAAGTTGAAGCTGGCGGACCTGGGTTTCGATACGATGGCTGACCAGGCTTGCGCCAGCAAACGCGCCAAGGGCCACCACCGCTTCTAGCCAGGAGCTGACTGCACCCACGATTCCCTCAGCTTCCGCACCCACCAGCCCAGCCCACACCGCAGGCTGAATTACCTGGCCCCACGCCAGCACCCGAATCGGTGGCCATGCCAACCGTGCGCGCTCAGTCCACTGACCCGGTGTGGCACGGCGCAGCGGCTGCAAAACCAAACCGACGCCCAGCCATTGCACCAACCCCGACGCCATCCCCGCCACCGCCACAGTCAATAAGGTCCACAACAACTCTCTCACGGGTCTTTTCTAACCGGTACCCGTTTTACCAAACTGTCACTCGTTTGTCTCAACCGCCAGCCCAGCAAGCCCAAAACCGTACCGGCTGCCAACGCCGGCCATGCTACCGTCGGCCCGAACTTGGCAGCCCGCACCACCGGCCGCTGGCCAGTCGGTTTCGGTGGCCCGCTGAAAAGAACCATTCTGCTGACTCAATTTGCAACCTGAGATTTCAGATCTGCAATCCCAAGATCCCGACCATCGAGCTTCCAGCGCCTGACCCCGTGCTTGATCCGCGACCTCACACTGCGCTACCAAGCCGGCGCGCTCCACACGCTCCGCGCTTGCGCAGGCGCCCGGCTACTTCGCGCCAGCGTTTGGACTGCGGCGGCTTGCCTATCCAGGACGGCGCTGCGTCTGCCTCGGGGCTAATGCATTGCAGCGGCCTCAGGCGGCTAAACTCTGCGCTCTTTGCGTCTCTGCGGTTGATCAAACGTGCCCAGCTTACCCACGCCAGCGCCACAGTGGCAGCCGTCAAGTCCGAAGCGCTGAATCCAAAATCCGAAACAAATCCCAAGGCTCCAAACACCAAGATCCAAAACGACCGCTGGGTCCGACGGCTGCTCAGTCAGACGCCGCGCCCATGGGCGGCATACGCCGGTAGCGCAGACTGGCAGTCTGCCGTGCCGCGGATTGGGTAATCCGCAGATCCGTCGTCGGACCTGCCGCATCGTCCATTGTCAATTGCCGACCCGGTGGCGCACTGGGTAGCAGCGGCTGCCGGTCGGCTCCGCCGGACCGCCAAAAGCCCAGCTCCCAGCCCCGAGCCTCAAGCTTCGATCTGCATACTCCCCGCTCCATGCTCTGCGCCCCGTGCCCATGGAGCGAACTGGGATTATCATTGACGGCTGGAAAACTCATGAGACCCTTGCACGGGTGGAAGCTTTGAGTCAGCGACGAACAACGCAGATGCCGGCCCGTGCGATGTTCGGTGCGGACGGTCGAGTTGGGCGGCTGCACCAACCGCCAGGCTGCATCCCAGGTTGAAGTGCCGCTAGCTGACAGGTGGGTGATGAACGGCTTGCTACGGCACCGCATCTCCAAGACTAATCCTGACCCAGCTTCTGGCGAGAGCGGGCTGGTATTCAACATCCAGAGATACTCCCTGCACGACGGGCCTGGGATTCGGACCACGGTGTTTTTGAAGGGCTGTCCGCTGCGGTGCGGTTGGTGCCATAACCCCGAAGGTGTATCGGGCCAGCCGCAACTTGTGCTGGTGGAGACTCGGTGCGTGGGTTGCGGGCTGTGTCGGCAGGCCTGTCCTTTTGGGCAAGAGACATCTGGTAGCGGTCCGTTACCAGTGGGTTTGCCTCAATGTAATCTGTGCGGGGCATGCATGGAGGCCTGTCCTACGGGTGCGCGGCAGATGGCGGGTCGGGTCATGACTGTGGCCGCGGTGTTGGCTGAGGTGCTGAAAGATCGGGTGTTTTACGAGGAGTCGGGTGGTGGGGTGACGTTTTCTGGAGGCGAACCGCTCTACCAAGCGGCATTTGTGTTGCGGTTGCTGGAGGCAGCGCGGGCGGCGGGCTTGCACGCAGCGCTGGACACCTGCGGCTTTGCCCCTACCAGCCAGGTGCTGGCCGCAGCGCAGCGGTGCGACCTAGTGCTGTATGACCTGAAGTTGATGGATGCTACGCGGCACCTGCAGCAGACCGGGGTATCCAACGAACTGATTCTAGCTAATCTCAAAGCCCTGGACCAGCTAGGTGTGCCGATTTGGGTGCGGGTCCCCTTGATTCCTGGGGTCACCGACGATGCGGCCAACTTGGAGGGGATAGCTCGTTGGGTGCGTGGTTTGCGTGCAGTCCGGCAGGTTAACGTGTTGCCATATCACCGAACCGGCTCGGCCAAGTGGCGGCGTATCGGCCAGACCAGCCGATTAGAGCCGCTGCCAGCGCCCTCGCAAGCTGAGGTGAACCGGGCTGTGCAAGTGTTTACTGCCGTGGGTTTGGTGGCCAAAGCGGGCGGTTGAATGGCGGCACGGCTGGGATCGTCAAGTGGTTGCGCTCGGTTGCTGGAACTGGTGCGGATCACTTTTTAGTTGCTTGATCTCGTGCAAGCGCCGCACAACATGACCGGGCCGGCCTCCCACAGGTAGGCCGGAGCGAAGCGCAAGACTCGAGTGTAACGCTGTTGGAATTTCCGACGAACTGTGTTACCACCGGTTAGATCGGTTCATTTCATTGGGATTTGTGGCACGGCCATGGCCGCCACGGCCGCCGCATTGAAAGACCTGGGCCTGCAAGTGACCGGCTCGGATCAGAACGCCTATCCGCCGATGTCCACGTTCTTGGCGGCGCGGAAGATTCCGGTCATGTCCGGCTACACCGAGGCCAACCTGGCGCATCAGCCGGATTTAGTGGTCATTGGCAACGCCATTTCGCGCGGCAATCCTGAGGCTGAGGCGGTGCTGGAGCGGAAGATGCGCTACTGTTCGTTGCCGGAACTGCTCAAGGAGTATTTCATTCGCGGCAAACGCTCGTTGGTGGTGACCGGCACACATGGCAAAACCACCACGACGGCCTTGCTGACATGGGTGTTCGAACACAACGGCTTGAATCCGAGCTACCTGATTGGGGGCATCCCGAACAACCTGGGCCAAGGCGCCCGGTTCACTGACAGCCCCTGGTTCATTATCGAAGGCGATGAATACGACACGGCCTTCTTCGATAAACGCAGCAAGTTCGTCCATTACCTGCCGGAGTTAGTCATCATCAATAACATCGAGTTCGACCACGCGGATATTTTTGCCTCTTTGGGCGAGATCCAGACTGCTTTCAAACGCCTCATCAACCTGGTGCCGCGCAACGGCCTGGTGCTGGCCAATGGCGATGATCCCAATGTAGCCCCGCTGTTGCCCGCCGCGCCGTGTCCGGTGAAACGGTTTGGCTTGGGTGAAGATAATGCCGTGCGGGCGTTTAACCTGCGGCTGGGGCCGACGGCCTCGGAGTTTGAGATCCCCAGCTACAAGTTCCATCTCAATCTGGTGGGGGAACACAACGTACGGAACGCTTTGGCGGTGGTGGCCGCGGCCAAGCACTGCGGCTTGTCCAACAAACAAATTCAAGCCGCCTTCGACACGTTCAAGGGCATCAAACGCCGCATGGAAGTGCGCGGGGTGGCTGGCGGGGTGACAGTGCTGGACGACTTCGCTCACCATCCCACCGCCATCCGCGAGACCCTGCGGGCGTTGCGGATCAAGTATCCCACCGAACGGCTCTGGGCCATCTTCGAACCCAGGTCCAATACCACCCGCCGGAATGTGTTCCAACGTGAGCTGGCCGAGTCGTTGGCGGGCGCAGACCGGATTGTGGTGGCGCAAGTGGCGCGCTCTGAACAAATCCCGCCTGCTGAACGGCTCGATCCGGTGCGGTTAATGCAAGACTTGCGCGCCGCCGGCAAACAAGCCGAGTATCTGCCGGACGTGGACACCATTGTCGATTACGTGGTGCGTGAGGCTGAAGGGGGCGATGTGGTTTGCGTGTTCAGCAACGGCGGTTTTGGCGGCATTCACGCTCGGTTGCTGGAGCGACTAGGCCAACGGCGTCCGTAGGCCCACCGCTCCGACAGGCTTGGAGCGAACTAACCGCCAACCCGCTGGCTACTGGCACCAGCCGCGCAAAGCGCCCGGCAGATGCACCGAGCCGATGCCCCGACGCGCAGCGCGCGAAACCCAACGCGGCCTCAGCGCTCCGCCAACCCACCTCAGGGCTGAAGCAGGGGCCGGACAATGCGGGTGGTGCCCGTCTCGCTTAAATGAATCAGAAAACACTTGGGCACCGAAGGTTCATTGGCCCTGGACACGGCTCGGACTGCCGCTAGTTGGAAGGATTGTTCTTCGGCCCAGAGGATGGGCAGACGTTGTCCCTTGGTCTTGCGTGCGTTGTTCCGATTCATAACCCCTTGGATCGCTAGGGCGGGCCTCGGCTCGGCCCCCCGGCCCGAGCCGAAAGCCCGCCTGTCCCCCACCCGAGGCGGACAGTTGGCACATCGGCACTGCGGGCGATGGACTTGAGTGCAAACAGCCGCGGCGCGCCTCAGGCCAAGCTGGCTGCGCGCCAAAAAAGAACTCGCCACGGCCGCTTCGATAGCGCAGCTTGCGTCGGCGAGCGCCACAGGATGGCTGCTGGCAACATGAAAGCGCGCATCATTATTACTCCAAAGAAGGCTGTGCTGGATCCCCAGGGCAAAACGGTCCAAAACGCCCTGGAGCATCTGGGTTACCAAGGCATCCGCGCTGTGCACGTGGGCAAATACATCGAGATCGAGCTGGATCCTGCCGCCGACCCGGTCGCAGCGCGCAAGGCTATCGACGAGGCTTGTCACCGGTTCCTCAGCAACCCGATCATCGAGGATTACTATTTGGAGATTGTCTGATGCGCTTTGCCGTCCTGCAGTTTCCGGCCTCCAACTGCGACCAAGACGCCGTCCATGCCCTGCGTGTGCTGGGGCACCAGGCTGATTACGTCTGGCACAAAGACACCGCCTTGGGCTCGGTGGACGCGGTGATTATCCCGGGCGGATTTAGCTACGGCGACTATTTGCGCACCGGCGCCATTGCTCGATTTAGCCCCATCATGACCGCCGTGCAGCAATTTGCTGCCGAGGGCGGATTGGTGCTCGGCATTTGCAATGGGTTCCAGATTCTCTGTGAGGCCGGCCTGCTGCCCGGGGCCCTGATTCGGAATCGCTCGCTCCAGTTCCGGTGCGAGTATGTGTTCCTGAAGACCGCCACCTTCAACTCGCCGTTCACCTGCGCCATCCCGCCCGGCAAACTTTTGCGGATCCCAGTGGCGCACGGGGAAGGTTGCTACTACGCCGACCCGGCCACGCTGGCCAGCCTCCAAGCCAACGACCAAATCCTGTGGCAATACTGCGATGCCCAGGGGCAACTGACCGAGGCGGCCAACCCCAACGGATCGTTGCTGAACATTGCCGGGGTCTGTAACGCCAAACGCAATGTGGCAGGCCTGATGCCGCACCCGGAGCGGGCTTGTGAGGCCATTTTGGGCAGCGAAGATGGCCGGTACATCTTCGACAGCATGATCCGTACGCTCCAAGCCCGCTCAGCCATGGCACCCGCAGCCTAATGCCAGCCGTCAGCTGATTAGACCGGTTTCGTGCGCTCGACTGGGGTCAAAATCCTGGATCGGTTAAGTCGAGGCCTGGGGCGCCGGGCAAGTCGGTTCGACGCGCGTTGCCGGAAACCTGATCGAAGCCCGACCTCGCCGCGGCAGAACAGCTCTGAGCCTCTCACCGCACCGGCCGCTCGCCCGCCAGAATGCGGGTGCCGCTGGCGGACCTGAAGCCCGATGGCCATGGCTACAACGTTCAAACTGGCCTTGGCTCAGATGCGCGTCGAAGGCGGTGCCAAAGCAGCCAACCTGCAGCGCGCTCAAGCCATGATCGCTCAGGCCGCCGCCGCAGGGGCGCAAGTGGTGGTGTTGCCGGAAGCATGTTCAGTGGGCTGGACTCACTCCTCAGCGCGCTACTTGGCCGACCCAATTCCAGACGGCGAGACGTGCCAGCTCTTGTGCCAGGCAGCCCGGCGTCACGGGCTTTACGTGTGTGCCGGCTTGGTCGAGCGGGCTGGCCCGGTGCTCTTCAATGCGGCAGTGCTGATCAGCCCCACCGGTGAGGTGCTGGTGCACCACCGAAAGCTCAACGAACTGGAGATTGCTCATGAGCTGTATGCGTTGGGCGACCGACTCCAAGTGGCCCGCACGGCCTTGGGAAGCATCGGAGTGATGATCTGTGCTGATGCATTTGCCCGGGGCCAAGTCGTTAGCCGCACCTTGGGGCTGATGGGGGCAGACTTGATTTTGTCGCCATGCGCCTGGGCTGTGCCGGCCGATCATGACAACGAACGCGAGCCCTACGGCCAACTGTGGCTGGACAACTATTGTCCGGTAGCCAGGGATTTCCGCCTCTGGATCGCCGGAGTGAGCAACGTGGGTTGGTTGACCGATGGCCCTTGGGCGGGCCGCAAGTGCATCGGCTGCTCGCTGGTGGTGACCCCCGCAGGCCAACCCGTGCTGCGCGGTCCTTACGGGCCGGATGCCGAAGCCCTGCTGACGGTTGAGGTCAGCCTCCAGCCTCGGCCAGCTCAAGGCACCGGCTGGGAGAAGCTCTGGGCAGGCTGAGGGCCGGCCCGACTGCGTTGCGCTTGGTCGCATTGAGCTGTGAGGCCGCAAGGTGGCTCACTGCAAAGCGCTGGAAGCGGGGCCGGCCAGAACCAGCCATCTCATCCCAACGCCCACGGGCGATCAGCGCTGGCACCTCTGCTGGAGCGGCATGGGCTGGGACGGGTTCCTCAGCTTGGGCCACCTGGCTATCGCCTTCCTCAGCCCCTTTGGGCCAGATGTGGAACCCTCCACGAGCCCGCAGCCCAATTTCCCAAACGCCCCAGATGCCTTTGCCCTCGCGAAACCCGCGGTAGTAAACGTCGTGAGCACCCACATACGTCTTGGTCCAATAACATTCCAGCTCGCGAGCATCGTAATGACCGCGGATGCTAAACCGTCCGATGTCGTCAATGCCCTCGCCCGTCACTCGGCCATTGGTAAACTGCAGATGCAGGTCCATCCGATGTTTGGCCGATTGACCGGAGTACTTGTAGTAGCCGGTCCATGGACCGGACGGAAACAAGGCCTCGCTCACAGGTATGTTCTAGCGCCCCGGCTCTTCGGTGTCAAAGGTCTGCTGGGCGGCCGGGCCCACCAAGTCCGCCGCCTGACAGCGGCGGCTACCGGAAAAGATCGTAGCCGCCGACGTAAGTCGGCGGATGATCTGCCGGATCCAGTCAGGTCCACCGCCTTATCTCTGACAATAGCAAGCTGGGAGTTGAGGAAAGTGTTCATGCTTAAAGGCATCGGGGTCGTTGCTTTTTGTGGGAGCTGGTGGTGCGCTGGATGACCTGTGGCTTGCCTAGAGCCGATACGAATTCAGCCAGACCCATAGCTGCCATTGCCCGCTGTTCGGCAGGCTTGGGCACCTGCATCAGCGGTAGGCCCTCGGCTTGATAAAGCTGGGGCAGGGCTTTGAGGCTGCGGGTGCGTCCGCCTGGTGGGCTGTTACTAGTGGCTTCGTGTCCTTTGGGGCAGCCGGATTTGCGCTTCTGACCTGTGGCCCGGACCCGAAGCCGGGCCAGTTTGGTTTGTGTGGGTCTGGGCAACGCATACCAGTAGGGCTGGTTGTTTTGGAGCATGTGCCAACCTATGGTGGCTAGTTTGCGTGCGGTGGCTACCACGGCCACGTTACGGCCTTT
>Ga0078972_1000731_pt1 | contig 36681 bp, 40 predicted proteins | sample YelNatPaOPGAMG01_FD_67568 | JGI IMG/M metagenome (GOLD analysis project Ga0078972, IMG submission 67568) | Hot spring thermophilic microbial communities from Obsidian Pool, Yellowstone National Park, USA - OP-RAMG-01 (SPADES assembly) (version 2) | ecosystem: Environmental > Aquatic > Thermal...
GTTCCCATGCGCGACAACGGAAGACCCTTGACGATGTCGGCGACCATCTCCGCCGGCGTGGTGGTGCGGTTGGCCTCGGTGTCGATCGGTCCGGGCGCGATCGCGTTGATCCGGATGTTCTGGCCGCCCAGCTCGCGCGAAAGCTGCTGGGTCAGACCGTTGATGCCGACCTTGGCCAGGCCGTAGAAGTTGGAGTACAGCCACGCCGCGGTGGACGACTGGTTGACGATCGCCCCGCCGCCGCGCTTGGCCATCTTCTTGTACACCGCGCGAGTGCACCACAGCGCGCCGTCGAGGTTCACGCTCATGAACTTCTTGTAGTACTCCGGGTCGACGGTGACCAGGAAGTCCAGTTTCATGCCCCCGAAGATGGCGGCGTTGTTCACCAGGTAGTCGATGCCGCCGAACTCGGCGAGCGTGGCATCGGCCATCGCCTTGGCCGAAGCAGGGTCGGAGACGTCGACCGGGACGGCCAGCGCCGTGCCGCCGTCGGCGGCGATCTGCTTGGCCACCGCCTCGGCGGCCTCGGCCTTGATGTCGGCCACGACGACCGCGGCACCCTCACGGGCCAGCGCCTCGGCGTACGCCTGGCCGATCCCGCCCCCGGACCCGGTGACGATGGCGACTTTGTTGGCGAACCGCATGCTATTCGGGCTCCTCTAGTTGATTGCCGTGGCGATGGTCTTGATTTCCAGGTACTCCTCGAAACCGGCCAGACCCATCTCGCGACCGTTTCCGGACTGCTTGTAGCCACCGAACGGCGCATCGGCCGAATACCACACGCCGCCATTGACGTTGACCGTGCCCGCGCGGACCCGCGCGGCCGCCCTCGCCGCCCGCTGCGGGTCGGCGCCGAACACCGTGCCCGACAGCCCGTACGGCGAGTCGTTGGCGATGCGGACCGCGTCCTCGTCGCCGTCGTGCGGGATCACCGTCAGGACCGGGCCGAAGATCTCCTCGCGCGCACAGCGCGCGTCGTTGCCCAGCCCCGCAATCACGGTCGGCTCGATGAAGAACCCGACCTCCCGGTCGGCCGGACGGCCGCCGCCGCACGCGAAAGTGCCGCCCTCGGCGATCGCCGAGTCGAGGTAGCCCTGTATCCGGTCGCGCTGGCGGGCCGAAATCACGGGCCCGCAAATGGTTCCGGGGTCGGTGGGGTCGCCGGCCTTGATACCGGCCATCGTGGCGGCGGCGATGGAGACGGCTTCGTCGTAGCGCGCTCGCGGCACCACCAACCGGGTGGTGATGGCGCAGCCCTGCCCCGCGTGCATACACACCGAGAACCCGGCCACCCCCACCGCGCCGCTCAGATCGGCGTCGTCGAGGACGATGAACGCCGACTTGCCACCCAGCTCGAGGAAGACCTTCTTGATGGTCGCGGCGCCGTCGGCCATCACGCTGCGACCGGTGGCGGTCGAGCCGGTGAACGAAATCATGTCCACCCGAGGGTCTTTGGCCAGCAGCGCGCCCACGGCGTGGTCGCTGGACGTGACGATGTTGATGACACCGGGCGGGAAGTCGGTGTGCTCGGCGATGAGCTCCCCGAGCACGGCGGCACACCAGGGCGTATCGGGGGCGGGCTTGAGGACGACGGTGTTTCCGGCGGCCAGCGCGGGACCGATCTTGGCGAGGTTGATCTGGTGGGGAAAGTTCCACGGGGTGATGGCGCCGACGACGCCGACCGCCTCGCGGGCGATGGTGCGCCGCGTGGGGATGCCCATCGGCGCCGCCTCGCCGAGATCCTGGCTGTACTCGTAGGATTCGGCGGTGTCGGCGGCGAACGCGAGGTCGTTGACCGGGACCTCGAGCTGAGCGATGCCGGTGAGCATCCGCGGCGCGCCGACTTCGGCGATGGTCAGGCCGCGCAGCTCTTCGAGGTGCTGCCGCATCGCTTCGCGCAGCTGGCGCACGCACCGCACCCGCAGTGCGGTGTCGCGCGACCAGTCCGTCTCGTCGAAGGCGCGCCGCGCGGCCTCGATGGCGCGGCCCATGTCGTCGGCGCCGGCGTCGGCGGCGACACCGAGCACCTCCTCGGTCGCCGGGTTGATCGTCGGGAAGGTGCCGGCGCTGCCGGCCGACATCGTGCCGTCGATGAAAAGTTCACTCACGCCGTCGGCCAGCAAGGCCATCTCGCGCTCCCGTCTTCGCGTGGCGGACCGTGGGCCCGGAACCCGCGGAACATCAAGTGGACACTTGTCCGGTATTGCCCCAGGGAACCATAGCCGCCAGGTTGGCGGCGGGGCAAGGGGCGAGGCCGGGAACGGCGCGTAGGCACACAGATATTCGCCGCTAGACTGCCCATTTCACGCGTGGCCTTGCCAGGTGCCGAGTCGATCCGTTAGCTTGGACAGGTGTCCAGCGATGCTCTGGTGACGCCGTCATCTCCGGCTGGGCGGCCCGCCGGTCACGCGCCGCGCAACCGCCGCCAGGAGGAGACGTTTCGCAAGGTGCTGGCCGCCGGCGTCGAAACCCTGCGCGAGACGTCGTACGCCGACCTGACGGTGCGCGCGGTGGCGGCGCGGGCCAGGGTCGCCCCGGCCACCGCCTACACCTACTTCTCGTCGAAGAACCACCTGATCGCCGAGGTCTATCTGGACCTGGTCCGGCAGGTCCCGTTCTTCACCGACGTCAACGACTCCATGTCCACCCGGGTGGAGATGGTGTTGCGCCAGCTGGCGCTGGTGGTGGCCGACGAGCCCGAGGTCAGCGCCGCCTGCACGACGGCATTGCTCAGCGGCGGCGGCGACCCGGCGGTGCGCGCCGCGCGCGACCGCATCGGCGCGGAGATCCACCGCCGCATCACGTCCGCCATGGGCCCCGACGCCGATCCCACCGCCGTGTCGGCGCTGGAGATGTCGTTTTTCGGCGCGCTCGTTCAGGCCGGCAGCGGCGAATTCACCTATCGCGAGATCGCCGACCGGCTGGCCTACGTGGTGAAGCTCATCCTCACCGGCGCCGGAGAGACAAGCCAGGAGACACGCAGCGAATGACCGTACATCTCGGGGACCACGAGCTGGTGCTCGATCCCTACGACTACGACTTCCACGAAGATCCGTATCCGTACTACCGGCGGCTGCGCGACGAGGCCCCGCTGTACCGCAACGAGGAACTGAAGTTCTGGGCGGTGTCGCGGCACGGCGACGTGCTGCAGGGGTTCCGCAACAGCGCCACGCTGTCCAACAAGTACGGCGTCTCGCTGGACCCGGCGTCACGCGGCCCGCACGCGTCCAAGACGATGTCGTTCCTGGCGATGGACGATCCCGCCCACCTGCGGCTGCGCACCCTGGTGTCGAAAGGCTTCACCCCCCGCCGGATCCGGGAACTCGAGCCCCGGGTCACCGCGATCGCGACACGGCACCTGGACACGATGCTGGAGAAGGCCAGGTCGTCGGCGTCGCGCGCCGGCGACTGCGTCGACTATGTCGACGAGTTCGCCGGCAAGCTGCCCATGGACGTCATCTCCGAGCTGATGGGGGTTCCCGAAGCCGATCGCGCCCAGGTACGGGCCTGGGCCGACGGGGTGATGCACCGCGACGCGGGGGTCACCGACGTCCCGCCGGAGGCCGTCGAAGCCTCCCTGCACCTGATCGTCTACTACCAGGGGATGGTGGCCGAGCGGCGCGAGAAGCCCACCGACGATCTGACCACGGCACTGCTGGAGGCCGAGATCGACGGCGACCGGCTCACCGACGACGAAGTCCTCGGGTTCATGTTCCTGATGGTGATAGCCGGCAACGAGACGACCACCAAACTCCTTGCCAATGCGGCATTTTGGGGCCACAGGAATCCCGACCAACTGACGCCGGTCTACGCCGACCTGTCCCGGGTGCAGCTGTGGGTCGAGGAGACCCTGCGCTACGACACGTCCAGCCAGATCCTGGCCCGCACCGTCTCCGGCGAGCTCACCCTCCACGACACCACCCTTCCCGAGGGCGACGTCCTGCTGCTGCTGCCCGGTTCGGGGCACCGCGACGAGCGGGTCTTCGATCGCCCCGACGAATTCCTGATCGGGCGCGAAATCGGGCCCAAGCTCCTCAGTTTCGGCAGCGGGGCGCATTTCTGCCTGGGCGCGCACCTGGCCCGCATGGAGGCGCGGGTGGCCCTCACCGAGTTGTTCAAGCGAATCCGCGGGTACGAGGTCGACGAGGCCAACGCCGTCCGCGTCCACTCCAGCAATGTCCGCGGATTCGCCCACCTACCGATGACTCTCACAATCCGATGACTCTCACAATCAACTGAAGGCCCGCGCATGCCCCGCTTTGACCCCCTGCCCGAACGTCGGCCGGCGATCGTGGCCGGCGCCTCCTCCGGCATCGGGGAGGCCACCGCCATCGAGCTCGCGGCCCACGGCTTCCCGGTCGCCCTGGGTGCGCGCCGCGTCGAGAAGCTGAACGACATCGTCGGCAAGATCAACGCCGACGGCGGCGAGGCGGTCGGATTCCACCTGGACGTCACCGACCCGGATTCCGTGAAATCCTTTGTCGCACAGTCTGTTGAAGCACTCGGCGACATCGAGGTGCTGGTGACCGGCGCGGGCGACACCTACTTCGGCAAGCTCGCCGAGATCGCAGGCGACGAGTTCGAGTCGCAGCTGCAGATCCACCTCGTCGGCGCCTTCCGGTTGGCCGCCGCGGTGCTGCCGGGGATGCTCGAGCGGCAGCGCGGCGATGTGATCTTCGTCGGCTCCGACGTGGCTTTGCGCCAGCGGCCACACATGGGCGCCTACGGCGCCGCCAAGGCCGCGCTCGTCGCCATGGTCACCAATTTCCAGATGGAACTCGAGGGCACCGGCGTGCGGGCCTCGATCGTGCATCCCGGCCCGACCAAGACGTCGATGGGCTGGAGCCTGCCGGCCGAGAAGATCGGTCCCGCGCTGCAGGACTGGGCCAAGTGGGGCCAGGCCCGCCACGACTACTTCCTGCGGGCGGCCGACCTGGCACGAGCGATCACGTTCGTCGCCGAGACACCGCGCGGCGGCTTCATCGCCAACATGGAGCTTCAGCCCGAAGCGCCGTTGGCCGACAACAAAGACCGCCAGAAGCTCGCGCTCGGCGAGGAAGGGATGCCGTCATGACAACCACCGCGATCGTGCCGCGGGTTTCCGGCGGCGAAGAAGAACACGGCCACCTCGAGGAGTTCCGCACCGACCCGATCGGGCTGATGCGGCGGGTCCGCGACGAGTGCGGGGACGCCGGCTGGTTCCAGCTGGCCGACAAGCACGTCATCCTGCTCTCGGGCGCCGAGGCCAACGAGTTCTTCTTCCGGTCCGCCGACGAGGACCTCGACCAGGCCGAGGCCTATCCGTTCATGACGCCGATCTTCGGCAAGGGCGTCGTCTTCGACGCCAGCCCCGAGCGGCGCAAGGAGATGCTGCACAACTCGGCGCTGCGCGGTGAGCACATGAAGGGCCACGCCACCACCATCGAGCGCGAAGTGCACCGGATGATCCAGACCTGGGGTGAGCGGGGCGAAATCGACCTGCTGGACTTCTTCGCCGAGCTGACCATCTACACCTCGACCGCGTGCCTGATCGGCACCAAGTTCCGCAACCAGCTCGACTCGCGGTTCGCGCACTTCTACCACCAGCTCGAGCGCGGCACGGACCCGCTGTGCTACGTCGACCCCTACCTGCCGATCGAAAGCTTCCGCATCCGCGACGAAGCCCGAAAAGGCTTGGTGGCGTTGGTGCAGGAAATCATGAACCGGCGCCTCGCCAACCCGCCGGCGGACAAGAGCGACCGCGACATGCTCGACGTGCTGGTGTCGATCACCGACGAGGAGGGCAACGCGCGGTTCTCGGCCGACGAGGTCACCGGGATGTTCATCTCGCTGATGTTCGCCGGGCACCACACGAGTTCGGGCACCTCGGCGTGGACGCTGATCGAGCTGATGCGCCACCCCGAATCCTACGCGGAGGTGGTCACCGAGCTCGACGAGCTCTACGCCGACGGGCAGGAGGTGAGTTTCCATGCGCTGCGCCAGATCCCGAAGCTGGAAAATGTCCTCAAAGAGACGCTGCGCCTGCACCCGCCGCTGATCATCCTGATGCGGGTGGCCCAGGGCGAGTTCGAGGTCGAGGGCTACCCGATCCACAAGGGCGATTTCGTCGCCGCCTCGCCGGCGATCTCCAACCGGATTCCCGAGGACTTCCCGGACCCCGACGACTTCGTGCCGCAGCGCTACGAGGAGCCCCGGCAGGAGGACCTGGTGAACCGGTGGACGTGGATTCCGTTCGGCGCGGGCAGACACCGCTGCGTGGGTGCGGCGTTCGCCCAGATGCAGATCAAGGCGATCTTCTCGGTTCTGTTGCGCGAGTACGAGTTCGAGATGGCCCAGCCGGCCGACAGCTATCGGAACGACCACTCGAAGATGGTGGTGCAGTTGGCCCGGCCCGCCACGGTGCGCTACCGCCGCCGCACATAGGACACACCTAGGAGTTGACAATGGGTTTTCGAGTCGAGGCCGACCTGGACCTGTGCCAGGGCCACGCGATGTGCGAGTTGGAGGCCCCGGATTATTTCCGGGTGCCCAAGCGCGGCAAGGTCGAGGTCGTCGACGCCGCGCCGCCCGACGAGGCCCGCGGGCAGATCGAACAGGCCGTCATGGCATGCCCCACCCAAGCACTGTTCATCAAAGACGATCAAGGAGACTGATTGACAATGTCTAAGCCGTCGCGCGAAGAACTCGAGGCATGGGTCGGCCGCTGGTTGCAGGCCAACAAGGACTGCGAGCAGGCCGGCGACTGGAGGCCGTTGGCGGGCTTCTACACCGAGGACGCCACCTACGGCTGGAACATCGGCCCCAAAGAGGACGTGATGTGCGTGGGCGTCGACGAGATCCGCGATATTGCCCTCGGTCTGGAGATGGAGGGCCTGGAGAACTGGGCCTATGAGTACCAGAAGGTGCTCATAGACGAAAAGCAGGGCGAGATCGTCGGCTTCTGGAAGCAGATCGTCAACAAGTCCGACGGCACCCGGGACGAGATCTACGGCATCGGCGGCAGCTGGTTTCGGCTCAACGGCGACAATCTCATCGAGTGGCAGCGTGACTTCTTCGACTTCGGTCACGTCGCGAAGATGTTCGCGGCGCTGATCGAATCCGGTGATCTGAGCACCGGCATGCAGAAACGGATCGAGCGCAGCCTCGCCGGGGAGAAGCTGCCCGGCTACTACCCGTTGGGCGAGGCCCCGGTCCCGATTTGGTAGCACGGGTGCGGAATGCCGCTCCCCCGTGTTTACACCGGGGTGACGCACGTCATAATGTTCACCGAGAACGAGAACATGTTCTAAATTGCCGTCCGGCCCCGGCCGGCCCCTTTCGCCGAACACTCGGGTCAGGGCTTGCTAGTGGAGGTTGTTCATGAAAACAAAAGGCGCGCTGATCTGGGAGTTCAACCAGCCGTGGTCGATCGAGGAAATCGAGATCGGTGACCCGGTCAAAGACGAGGTCAAGATCCAGATGGAGGCGTCGGGCATGTGCCACTCCGACCACCACCTGGTGACGGGCGGCATCCCGATGGCGGGCTTCCCGGTGCTCGGCGGGCACGAGGGCGCCGGCATCGTCACCGAGGTCGGCCCGGGCGTCGAGGACATCGCCCCCGGCGACCACGTCGTGCTGTCGTTCATCCCGTCCTGCGGCAAGTGCCCCACGTGCCAGGCGGGCCTGCGCAACCTGTGTGACCTGGGCGCCGGACTGCTCGGCGGTGCGGCCGTGTCCGACGGCACCTTCCGCATCCAGGCCCGCGGCCAGAACGTCTACCCCATGACGCTGCTGGGCACGTTCTCGCCGTACATGGTGGTGCACCAGAGCTCGGTGGTGAAGATCGACCCGTCGGTGCCGTTCGAGGTGGCCGCCCTGGTCGGCTGCGGTGTCACCACCGGCTACGGGTCGGCGGTCCGCACCGCCGACATCCGCCCGGGCCAGGACGTCGCCATCGTCGGCGTCGGTGGGGTCGGCATGGCCGCACTGCAGGGCGCCGTCAACGCCGGGGCCCGCTACATCTTCGCGATCGACCCGGTGGAGTGGAAGCGCGACCAGGCCCTGAAGTTCGGCGCCACCCACGTCTACCCCGACATGGACGCCGCGATGATGGGCATGGCCGAGGTCACCTACGGCCTGATGGCCCACAAGGTGGTGGTCACCGTCGGCGAGCTGCACGGCGCCGACGTCGACAACTACCTGAACATCACCGCCAAGGGCGGCACCTGCGTGCTCACCGCGATCGGCAGCCTGCTGGACACCAACGTCACCCTGAACCTGGCGATGTTGACCCTGATGCAGAAGAACCTGCAGGGCACCATCTTCGGCGGCGGCAACCCCCACTACGACATCCCGCAGCTGCTGTCGATGTACAAGGCCGGCAAGCTCAACCTCGACGACATGATCACCCGCCGGTACAAGCTGGAGCAGATCAACGACGGCTACCAGGACATGCTGGACGGCAAGAACATTCGCGGGGTCATCCGGTACACCGACGCAGACCGGTAAGAAGCCGCGGCCGCACGGGTGGCGAACTTACCGCACCTGCCGGCGCCGGGACGGATCGGTGCCATGGCGGTACGCAACCGGGTGGTCATGTCTGCGATGGAGACGATGTACGGCACCCCGGACGGGCTGGCGTCGCGTGACTGCTTCGCCGCCCGGGCCAGGGGCGGCGTGGGCCTGATCACGTTGGGCGCCAACGGCGTCGACCCGCAGCACCCCGAGGCCCCCGGCGGGCTGCACCTGGGCGCCGATGGCGCGGTCGGGGCGCACCGCGCGCCCGAGAAGGGCGGTGCCGAACACACACCAGAGGTGCTCGACACGCTGTGGAGACAGGAGAAACGATGACCGAAACCGCATCATCCCAGGCTTCGCCGGCCCTGGCCGCGTCGCGGGCGTCGTGGCGGTGCGTCCAAGCCCACGACCGGGAGGGCTGGCTGGCCCTGATGGCCGACGACGTCGTCGTCGAGGACCCGATCGGCAAGTCCGTCACCAACCCCGACGGCACCGGGGTGCGCGGCCGGGAGGCCGTCGGCGGCTTCTACGACACCAACATCGCGGCCAACCGCCTCACGATCACCTGCGAGGAGACGTTCCCGTCGAGCTCACCCGACGAGGTCGCTCATATCCTGGTGCTGCACAGCGAATTCGAGGGTGGCGTCACCAGCGAGGTCCGCGGGGTGTTCACCTACAAGGTCAACGACGCGGGGCTGATCACCAACATGCGCGGCTACTGGAACCTGGACATGATGAAGTTCGGCAACCAGGAGTAGCCGAACGGCCTCGGTCCGGCGGCCGATCCGGCCGCACCTATGCTGGGGCCCATGTCGTCGGTCTTCACCAAGATCATCAACCGAGAGCTGCCCGGCCGCTTCGTCTACGAGGACGACGACGTCGTCGCGTTCCTGACGATCGAGCCGATGACACAGGGCCACACGCTGGTGGTGCCGCGCGCCGAGATCGACCAGTGGCAGGACGTCGACGACGCGGTCTTCGCCCGCGTCATGTCGGCGAGCCAGCTGATCGGCAGGGCCGTGTGCAAAGCCTTCAACACCGAACGTGCCGGCATGATCATCGCCGGGCTGGAAGTGCCCCATCTGCACGTTCACGTGTTCCCCACCCGCAGCCTGGGCGACTTCGGCTTTGCCCACGTCGACCGCAACCCGTCGCCGGAATCGCTGGACGAGGCACAGGCCAAGATCAAGGCGGCCCTGGCTCAGCTGACCTGAACCGGCTCCTCCGGCACGGGCATGTCGCTCACCCGCGGCAGGGTGACCCGAAAACAGCAACCGTCGCCGGGCGCGGTGGTCACGGTGACGGTGCCGCCGTGCGCGTGCACCAACGAGTCGACGATGGAAAGCCCGAGGCCGGTGCCGCCGCTGGCCCGGGCGCGTGACGAGTCGGTGCGATAGAAGCGCTCGAACACCCGTGCCGCATCCTCCCGGCTCATGCCGGGCCCCTTGTCGGCCACCTCGATCACCGCGTCGTCGTCGTCGGTGCCGACCCGCACGATGACGTCGGCGCTTTCCGGGGTGTGCTGTAGGGCGTTGACCAGCAGGTTGCTCAGCACCTGGCGGATCCGGGCCTCGTCACCAACCACCTCCGGGATGCCGGGCCCGTCGAAGACCTCCATCCTGATCGTGCGCTGGGGATCCACGGCCTGCGCGTCGTGCACCGCGTCGCTGGCCAGCGCCAGCAAATCCACCTGGTGATGTTCCAGCGGGCGCTGGGCGTCGAGGCGGGCCAGCAGCAGCAGATCCTCGACGAGCAGCCCCATCCGGCTGGCCTCGCTTTCGATCCGCGCCAGCAGCATCGACACGTCGCGCGCGGCGCCCTGGCGGTACAGCTCCGCGAAGCCGCGGATGGTGGTCAGCGGGGTGCGCAGCTCGTGGCTGGCGTCGGTGATGAACCGGCGCATCCGCTCCTCGGACCCGCGGGCCTGCTCGGCCGAGGACTCCGAGGACGCCAACGCCTCCTGGATCTGGGTCAGCATCCCGTTGAGCGCCAACGACAGCTGGCCCACCTCGGTGCGGGGATCGCGCTGCGGGATCCGTCGGTCCAGTTGGCCGCCGGCGATCGCCGCGGCGGTCTGTTCGACTTCGGACAGCGGCCGCAGGCTGCGCTGGACCACCGCGAAGCTGGCGATCCCGACGATGACCAGCACGCCCACCCCGATGCCGATCTGCAACCAGACCAGCGAGCGGACCGTGTGCTGGACGTCGGAGAGGTCGATCGCGACGGTCGTCAGGCCGTGCGGGCCGCGCACCGACACCGCCCGCCACTCGATGTCGGAGCCGTTGACCGAGGGCAGGGTCGTCGGATCGGGGCCCACGTCGTTGTCGGGCGGCAGCGCCGGTTCGGCGTTGCGGTCGTTGATGGCGGTGAACGGCGTGCCGTTGGTGCCGATGCCCCGCACGTAGAACTTCGACGGGGGCCGGCCGGGGTCCGGGCTCTCGTAGGGCGGCGGGGACTGCCGGCGCGGGGCCAGCGCCCAGCCGCGGGACGCCTCGAGCAGCGTCTGGTCGATCCGGCTGACCAGCACGTGACGCAGGATCGAGGTGACTGCGACCCCCGACACCAGCAGGCCGCAGCCCACCAGGATCAAGGTGGCGGCGACCAGACCCACCCGCAGCGGCACTCCGCGTCGAAACTGCTTGACCATCTCCGTATTCTTCGCCACCGGTCAACTATCTCGCCGCGCGTACCTCGTCGCGCGCCCGAGCGGGTGCTCAGCGCGGCTCGCGCAGCACATAGCCCACACCGCGCAGGGTGTGCAGAAGCCGCTTATCCCCGGTGTCGATCTTGCGGCGCAGGTATGACACGTAGGACTCGACGACGTTGACGTCACCGCCGAAGTCGTAACGCCAGACGTGGTCGAGGATCTTGGGCTTGCTCAGCACCGTGCCCGCGTTGATGACGAAGTAGCGCAGCAGCGTGAACTCCGTCGGCGACAGCGAGACCGGCTGACCGGCCTTCCACACCTCGTGGGTCTCTTCGTCGAGTTCGATGTCGGCGAACGTCAGCCGGGCGTTGCGGGGTTCCGCTCCGCCCTTGCCCGCGCGGCGGAGGATGACCCGCAGCCGGGCGACGACCTCTTCCAGACTGAACGGCTTGGTCACGTAGTCGTCGCCGCCGAGGGTCAGCCCCGCGATCTTGTCCTGCAGGGAGTCGCGGGCCGTCAGGAACAGCGCAGGCGCGTCGATACCGTCGGCGCGCAGCCGGCGCAGCACCCCGAACCCGTCCATGCCGGGCATCATCACGTCCAGGATCACCGCGTCCGGGCGGGCTTCGCGTGCCCGGTCCAGGGCCTGGGCCCCGTTGGTCGCGGTGTGCACCTCGAAGCCCTGGAATTTCAGGCTGACGGAAAGCAGTTCGACGATGTTGGCCTCGTCGTCGACCACGAGGATGCGAGCCTCCGGTTTGGGCTCGTTGTGGATAGCCGCTGTCATTGGGGCCTTCTGTCGTTCATTGAGCGTTGCCTTCATTGAGCGTTACCTTCACAGCAAGTGTGTAGTTACTGTGAGCACGGTGGTAACCGTCTGATAGTAGCCTGCCAGCCATCATGGCACCGCCGTCGGTCCGAACGCCGTTCATCGAGGTCGCGTCGCGAATAGACTTCGAGCATGAACCTCGTCAAACGCGTCGTGTCCCTGGCGACCGCCCCCGCGCGGGCCGGGCTCGCCGCCGCGGAGGCGAGCTTGAACGTCGCCGCCGTGGCCGTCGGGGTGGCCAAGCGCGCCGTGGGCGACGGCGGGACCGGCGCCGCGACGAACGGCGTGGCGTCCATGCTGGGGATCGACGACGCGATCGTGCGGGCCAACCGGTTGGCCAGGCTGATGGACGACGACGCGCCGCTCGGGCGCGCCGTGGCGCCCGACGGACCGCTGGACCGGCTGCTGCGCCCGGGCGGCGTGGTGGACATGCTGACCGCGCAGGGCGGCCTGCTGGACCGGTTGACCGCGGAGGGCGGCGGGCTGCAGCGCGCGCTGCAGCCCGGCGGGCTGGCCGACCAGCTGCTCGCCGAGGAAGGTCTGATCGAACGCGTGCTGTCCGAGGACGGGCTGGCCGACCGGCTGCTCGCCGACGGCGGACTGATCGACAAGCTGACCGCGAAGAACGGACCGCTCGAACAGCTCGCCGACGTCGCCGACACCCTGGCCCGGCTCACCCCCGGCATGGAGGCGCTCGAGCCCGCGATCGAAACCCTGCAGGATGCCGTCGTGGCGCTGACCATGGTGGTCAACCCGCTGAGCAACATCGCCGAGCGGATTCCGTTTCCCGGACGACGGCTCCCGCGCCGCACCGTGTCGCGGCCCGTGCGCTCGACGCGCATCATCGACACCAACGAGTGATTCGTTAGGCTGGCACCGGTTTCACCGGCCTCCTTAGCTCAGTGGTAGAGCACTCGCCTTGTAAGCGAAAGGTCGTCAGTTCAATCCTGACAGGGGGCTCCGCGCGGTCAGGCCGATCGGCCGGTGCCGCGGTGCCTGCGCTGAGCGGCGAAGAACTCGGACCAGGACGTCACGTCCGGGTACTGCTTGAGCAACGCCCGCCGTTGGCGTTCGGTCATGCCGCCCCAGACACCGAATTCCATCTGGTTGTCCAGCGCATCGGCGAGACACTCGGCGACGACGGGACAGTGCCGGCAAACGGCGGTGGCCTTCCGCTGCGCCTTGCCGCGAACGAACAGCTCGTCGGGGTCGGTGGAGCGGCATCGCGCCTTTGCCACCCACGCGAAGCGGGCTCCGTCCACGCCGTCGATGTCGGTGCTGGCTGCATCCATGTCGAATACTCCTGTGCGGGTGCTCGCCCCCCGGCCACGACTATTCCGCAGCGGTTCGGCGGTGTCTGTCCACCAGGCAACGGGTGCGCCGGCTGAATCTCATGTCCCCCGATCGGGGGAAACAGCGGCAATCGCTGTGCGACACTACGAGCCATGCTCGACCAGGCGGCGAGGGACAAAGTGCGCGTGGTCGTGGGCGAAGACCACCCGCTGTTCCGCGACGGGCTCGTGCGCGCGCTGACGTCGAGCGGCGTCGTCGAGGTGGTCGCCGAAGCCGACGACGGCCAAGCTGCCCTGGCCCTGATCAAGGCCCATCTGCCCGACGTCGCATTGATCGATTACCGGATGCCCGGAATGGACGGTGCACAGGTCGCGGCCGCGGTCCGGCGTGACGAGTTGCCGACGAGGGTGTTGCTGCTGTCGGCACACGACGACTCGGCGATCGTCTTCCACGCCCTGACCGAGGGCGCCGCGGGATTCCTGCCCAAGGAATCGACGAAAACCGAGATCGTGCAGGGCGTGCTCGACTGCGCCAACGGCCGGGACGTCGTGCCGGCGGCCCTCGCCGCCGGTCTGGCCGGGGAGATTCGCCGCCGCGGCGAAGCCCAGACACCGGCGCTCAGCGTGCGGGAAGGCGAGGTCCTGAATTTCATCGCCCAGGGGCTGAGCATCCCGGCGATCGCCGCCGAACTGTACCTGGCTCCGTCCACGGTCAAGACCCACGTGCAGCGGTTGTACGAGAAACTCGGCGTCGGTGACCGCGCCGCGGCCGTCGCGGCGGCGATGCGGCGCGGGTTGATCGAATGAGCAACCGCCGGCCGGCTCGACTGATCGACTTCGTCGCGGCCGAACCCGTTCGCCTGTCGGCGTTCCTGCGCCTGCCGCTGATCGGCTTGATCGTCCTGCTGGTCTCGTTGTGGGAGGTGGAGCACTGGTTACCGTTGGCCTATGCGCTGATCCTCGGCACCTACAGCGTCGCCGCACTGGTGTGGGTGGTAGTGGTGCTGCGCGGCCCGGTGCCGCCATGGGCCGGCTGGGCCTCGACGGGCATCGACGTGCTGACCGTGGTGGCGCTGTGCGTGGTGTCCGGTGGAGCCACCGTGGCATTGCTGCCGGTGTTCTTCCTGCTGCCGATTTCGGTGGCGTTTCAGGACCGCCCGTCGCTCACGGCCGCCGTCGGGATCGCCACGGCCGTCGGGTATCTGGGTGTGTGGATCGTCTACTCGAAGCGCGACGACACGGTCGAGCTGCCGAGCGTGGTGTACACCCATTTCGGGTTGCTGCTGTGGTTGGCGGCCGCGATGACCGCCCTGTGTTACTTCCTGACGCGCGCGGCGGCGCGCGTGGCGACCCTGCTCGACATGCGCCGCACGCTCGTCTCGGAGTCGATGCGCGCCGACGAGCGCCACTCGCGGGAACTGGCCGAACAACTCCACGACGGACCGCTGCAGGACCTGTTGGCGGCGCGGCTGGAACTCGACGAATTCCGCGAGCGTCATAGCGATCCGGCGCTGGACGCCGCCTACCAGGCGGTGCAGGACACGGCGACCCGGCTGCGCAGCGCCGTCACCGCACTCCATCCCCAGGTGCTCACCGAGGTGGGGCTGACCGCCGCGCTGCGCGAGCTGGTTCGCGACTACGAGCGCCGCGGCAACTTCGCCGTCGAAGCCGACCTCGACGAGGTCGGCCGCCCGCGGTCCCAGTCGCTGTTGTACCGGGCGGCCCGCGAACTGCTCGCCAACGCGTACAAGCATGCGCGGGCGAGCACCGTGCGGGTCCGTCTCACCGGGGCGGGCGACACCATCACGCTGAGCGTCGCCGACGACGGAACCGGGTTCGATCCGGCCATCCTGAATCACTGTGTCGCCGCGGGGCACATAGGACTCGCCTCGCTGGCGGTCCGCATCGACGCGATGGGCGGATCGATGAAGCTCACGTCGGCGATCGGCGGTGGCACGCGGGCATCGGTGACCACACCAGCCGGCGCAGAATGAATGCGCTCGTCCCCGAACCGGGCCGAGACGCCGGCGGGACGGGCACCCCGTCCCAGCTGACCAGCGTCCAGCCGCGCCGGGGATCGCCCTGCATCACGACCATGCCGGTGTCGGCCAGCGGTGGGGTCAGCATGAGCACGGGGTCGTTGACGGTCATCAGGGCGCCGACCTCGATGGCGAATTCGCTCGACGACGCGGCGTCGGTGATCCGGCCGTTCGCGGCGTGCACCGGGTCGGCCATGGCCGTGGCGTACATCGTTTGCAGGGCGTTGTTGAAGCCCTGCCCGAAAACCACCCGGGCCCTGGCCCGCGAGCGCGTGCGCGACGGCCGCGCCGCCATTCCGGTCGTCGGGATCGCGGCGGCCAGACTGCTCGCACTCACCGCCGAACCGATCCGCGCCGCCTCCAACATGTCCGGCGCCACGACCACGAACGACATCGCTTCCCCCCGCGTCCGCGTATACCCGGCCATGATGGGGTCAGATCGGAAAAAGCCAGACGCCAACGACCCAGACGCCAACGACTATGCCATCGGGGTGGCCAGGGCCTTGATGGCTTGAATTTCGTTGTCCTGGAAGGGCCGTCCGTCCGGGCCCAGCAGGTCGTGGAACCACACCTTGGGAACCGCCGGGTAGGGGTGGTCCCAGGAATCCCAGGGCAAGTAGGTCTGGGTTTTGCCGGCGACCAGGCCCCAGTTGTAGGCGCCGACGTTGTGGCGTTTGGCCACCGGCAGGATGCCCTGGATGGTGCTGCCCTGGGTGCGGGCCATGTACTCGGTGCACAGGATCGGCCGCCCCTGCGGGGCGAGTTCGGCGATGCGGCTCTCAAACGTCGCCGGCTCGGCGTAGGAGTGAAAGGTGATCACGTCGGAGTTGTCGAGCTGGATGCCGGCAATCGTGCTGCGGCGCGCGGGCTCTGACCACTGGCCCTGCCAGACACCGCTCGTCAACGGCTGGCCGGGGTTGACCGCGCGTGCCCAACCGAACACCTGCGGGAGCAGGTCGGCGACACGCTCCAGCTTGTCTTTCCGCTCCACCGAGCGGTACACGCGGGCGGGGTTGTCGGGTTCGTTCCACACGTCCCAGCCCAGGACGCGGTCGTCGTTGCGGAACTGGCTCAGGACGCCGGTGACGTAGTCGTAGAGCACGCGCGTGTAGCGACGGTCATCGAGTCGTTCGGCGCCCGGGCTCTGCACCCACCCAGAGTTGTGGATCCCCGGCCGTGGCGCGCGCTGCCGGCCCGGTCTGGGGTGCGGGTCCCAGCAGGAGTCGAACAACACGAACAGGGGTTTGATGTTGTGACGCGCCGCGACGGCCACGAACTGCGCCAGGCGGCCCTGGAATCCGCGCGCATCCTGCGCCCAGAGCTGATCGTGCAGAAAAACCCGCACGGTGTTGAAGCCGGCCGCACGCGCCCAGCCCAACTCGGTGTCGATGCGCCGCGGGTCGTAGCTGCCCGGCTGGAACATCTCCAGTTGGTTGATGGCGTTCGACGGGATGAAGTTCGCCCCGACGAGCCAGCCCTGCGCCTGATACCACCGATTGGCCCGGTCCGGTGACCAGCGGGTCGTATCCGCGGAGGCGCGGGGCACCCGGGCCACCCCGGTCCCTGCGGCCAGAAGCAGCGGAAACTTCAGGGCCTCTCGGCGGCGCACGTTGGGCACAATAGGTTCATTAGGCGCCGTGCTCGGCCGCGCTTGCCGGAGCGCGACGACATGTCGTGACAATCGTTATCTTTTTGTCACCCGGGGGCGGGCAGCCGACATCGCGCCCCCCGGGCCCTCAGCGCAGTACGGCCTGAAAACCGTTGCAACCGAGCGCTTTCTCGGCATCCGTCCCCTCGTCAGTAGAGCGGGATCCAGTCACCGAAGAACCAGTAACCCCAGCCTCCGAACTGGGAGTTGAAGACGGGAGTCGCGGTGAAGGTGTTGTAGGCGAATGGACCGAAGTCGCTGCGGGCGGCGGCCTCGTCGCGCGGCGGGCCGTTCCACGGCCGGTTCCAACCGCCGGGAGGCGGCGGACCGTTCCATCCACCCGGGGGCGGAGGGCCGTCCCAGTTGGGTGGCGGGTGGCCGGGAGCGGGCCCGTCGTTCCAGCCGTACCCGCGCGGCGGCGGTGGCGGCGGAGCCCCGTGGTCCGGGACGCTGAAGCCCTGCGGTGCGTCTCTGGGACCGCCCACTTGCGCGGTCGGCCGGTCGTAGGCGCCGTGCGGGCGGTAAGCCGGATGAGGAGGCTGGGTACCCGGCGCTTGGAGCGGCGGCGGCGGCACCTGACCACCCGGCGGCGGCGGCACCTGACCACCCGGCGGCGGCACCTGACCACCCGGCGGCGGCACCTGACCACCCGGCGGCGGCGGTGCCTGCCCACCCGGCGGCGGCACCTGACCACCCGGCGGCGGCGGCACCTGACCACCCGGCGGCGGCACCTGACCACCCGGCGGCGGCGGCACCTGACCACCCGGCGGCGGCGGCGCCTGCCCACCCGGCGGCGGCGGCACCTGACCACCCGGCGGCGGCACCTGACCACCCGGGCCGCCCGCGCCGCCCGGGCCGCCGCCGTGGCAGTTCGGGCACGGCGGTGGCGGCGGGTCAAGCGGGGCGGCCTGCGCGAACCCCGCGCTCAGCGAGATTGCCGAGATGCCGACACCCGTCGCGACCACCGCCGCACCGGCCACATGCTTCATAGACATAACTGCGTCCCCTCTGGGGCGGGGGCCCCGACGATGCTGGCGGCCCGCGCTACGGGCAGGTCACGTCCATCTCGAAAGACTTGGTCACCGGCTGCGGCTGCTGCGGGTTGCGCATGTCGACGCCGTAAGCGGTGCCCTTGATCGCGTACGACTTGCCGCTCGCGGCGGCGCCGGCGTTGCCCGCCTGGTTCGGTGCGGCGTCGGAAAAGCCGAGCGTGACGCCGTTGACGCTGCCCAGACCGACCGAGTGGACGATCGGCGGGTTGCCGTTGCTGACGACCGCCCCGACTCCGTCGGACGCGTCGCCGATGCCGATATTGATGTTGTCACCCGACGGGGTGCACGAGACCTGGCCGCTGACGTTCTGCTTCTGACCGTCGACGACGACCTGCGTGCCCGGCGCCGCCGGCGCCGAACTCGACGCGCCGGTACTGGACTTGTTGCCCGAACAGCCGGCGCTGGCCGCGACCACCATGACCACACCGGCTACTCCGACCGCGATCCCACGCTTCACTACCGTTCTCCTTCGTGTCGCTGTACCACGGCTCCGCCGGCCGCGTCGCGGATACCCCCTACCGCGGGATGCGAAACGGCGGTGGTCCAGCGCGGGATCCTACGTCAGGTCTCCTCGCCCCGCGGGGCGGAAGCTCGCGGTGACTCCGCCGATCGCGCACCCGTTCGTTGCGTGCGGATCGATTTGGGAATCCGCGCTTTCATTCCCGCGCGGCCACCGCGGGCTCACGGCTCATCTTGAGGAAATTCTTGATCCCGAAGCGGGCGAACTCGCGTCGCCGTCGCGGCGAAAGCTGGTCGGATGCCGTAGCAGCGTCGATAATCTCCGGCCTTATGGCACAGGAGGTTTCGCCATGGACGCGGACGGTGGCCCGCCCGGCAGCCAGTACATTGCGGAGCCAGTCCACGCGCGTGCCGTAGGGCAGCGGAACGATGAAGCCGTCGCCGACCCGCTCCACCACCACCGGCGTGGTGTACGTTCTGCCCGAGCGCCGGCCCGTGTGCTCGATCACCCCTGCGTACCAATACTTCTGGCCGGCGACCAGTTTCATCACCGGATTCAGCACGTGTTTGTTGAACGCGCGGACCGCGTCGAGGACCATCTGCTGCTCCTTGAGCCGAGAGCCTCAGGCCACGGTAAGGCGCCGCCCGGAGGGGCTCTAGGGTCTTTGGACACCACCGACGTCGACACGCCGGGCGAGGAAATCTAGCACCGCCCCGGCGAAGACGTCGTTGCGATCCCCGGCGACCATGTGCCCCGCCCCGCGCACGTCGGCGAACTCGACCCCAGGGAAGCGGACCAGGAATTCCTCGGCGCGCTCCTGGCTGACGAGGTCGCTCATCCGGCCCCGGACCAGGAGCATCGGCACGCCACTCGCCAGGATCGTGTCCACGGCGGCGTGCATGCGATCGACGTCGGTGACCTCCATCGCCGGGTGCGCCGCGGCGCCGCTGATGAACTTCGGGTCCCAGTGCCAGTACCAGCGATCGCCGCGGCGGCGCAGGTTGGTGGTCAGCCCCCCAAGATCGGTCGGCCGGGGCCGGTGCGGGTTGTACTCGGCGATCGCGTCCGCGACCTCCTCCAGAGAGCCGAATCCCGACTCCACCCGCTCGGCCATGAACGCATGAATCCGGCTCGCCCCGGATTGCTCCATGTTCGGCACGATGTCGACGAGCACCACCGCGCTGGCGATGCCCGGCGAAAGCTCTCCGGCCAGCAGCATCGAGGTGAACCCGCCCAGGGAGGCCCCCACCAGCACCGGTTTCTCCGGCAGGCCGCGCAGCACTTCCTGCACGTCGCGCGCGAAACTGATGACGCGATAGTCGCCATCGCCGGACCAGTCGGATTCTCCGTGCCCCCGCAGGTCGACCGTGACGGCCTGCCACCCGCGCCTGGCCACGGCGGCGGCCGCCTTGGCCCAGGACCGCCGCGTCTGCCCGCCGCCGTGCAAAAACACCACGGCACGCGCCTCCGGATCGCCCCGTCGGTCGCAGGCGATGCGCACACCGCCCGGCCCGGATGCGGCAAATGGTTCAGGGGCTCGGGACATAGCTCCACCCACAGGTCCGCCCACAGCCCCACACCCATCCGGGCCGGTCAGCGGTCATCAACAGATAGTAGAACGCGGCCTCGGGGCGCACTCCGCCCGCATTGCCGGGCTAACCGGTTTTGTCGCCCTGCGCGTGGTCGCCACGCCACCGGGTGGAGAACCGCCGGGCAACTCCCCGGAGCCCGCTGCGCGGGTACTGGGCACCCTTGATCTTGCCCGGCGCCTGCCTGCCTTCGGCCGCGTAGTCGTCGACCGTTTCGTCGCCGTCGTCAGCGCGCATGCCGGCCTCCTCGTCCCCGGCGTTCGGGGGCACCGAAGGGCCTCGGCGGTTTCGGCGCCCCACCCGCACGCAGTCGCGCGACCGCAGGTCTGCACCAAGCGCAAGAAGGAGATCCCTGTCCGAACGGATTGTCATCACAGGCGCCGGGGAGCAACGAAACGGTTCTGCATGCCGCGCACCGCGCCACGATGCCCCGCCTGGTGCACATGTCCTCGATCGGGACGTGTGCGCCGGTACGCCGACGGCATGACCGGGGCCCGGTGACCACCCGCCCAGTGCCGTAGCGGCCTCGGCGCTCGTCGTCAGTGCTCGTCGTAATGCTCGCCGTGCGCCGCGTGCCGGCACCCGTCGTGCACGTAGTCGACGTGATCCCCGTGCGGCACGGCGACGTGGCCGCAGCCCTCCCCGTGGTGATGGTCGTGATGCGCATGCACGGTGTGGCCGGCCGGTTCGCACTCGTCGTAGTGGTCGCCGTGCTGTCGATGCAGGTGCCCCTCGTGGACGTAGTCGACGTGCCCCCCGTGTGGGATCGCGACGTGGCCGCACCCGTCGCCGTGCATGTGATGATGTGCGCCGTGGGTGTGGTGGGTTGCGCTGGTCATTGCCTGTCACCGCCGTCCTTGAAGCTGTTGGTGCACGACGACTTTAGTCCGTGCGGACCGCACCGGACATGGTCTTAAGTCACCTGTTCCGTGCTCGCCCTGACCGGCGCGGTGCTCGGCGGAGCAACTTTCGCGCCCGGTGGTGACGTGCACCCCCGTCGCGGTCTGCTTCCGGTCCAGCACTCGTTTGCCGAATCATATTCGTGCACATCGTGTTTCGGTTAGCGGCAGGTGGGCGCGCCGGCAGCGCTTGCGGCCCAGCCCCCGGCGTCCACACGCGACGAGGCGACAGGCGGCGGCGCTGCCCATACCTCCCAGACCGATCGCGATGACGTCGTAACGCGATATGACGCCGGTCATCCCAGCTACCTGCAGATCCGGCTGCCCAGCGTCGCACGAACACACCTGTCGCAGCCGTGTGAGCCGGGGCGTCGGATGCGCCGGGCAGCCCCGCGCTACTACGATGAGGGCGTGTGACCGGGCTCCGATACCCATTTTTGCTGCGCCCGAGCCCAGTTCGCGCTTGACGTTCGAGCCCCGGGAGGGAACATGCACCACATGGGACACCGCCACAGCCGAGGTATGCGCGTCGGCGCCGGCCAGGTCCTGGCCGTGGCGGCGCTGCTGGGCTTTGCCACACCCGTACACGTCGCGCTGGCCGATACGCCTCAAAGCGCCTGCGGCACAACTGCCCGGTGCCCCCTGGGCCCGGCCCCGGACGGCGGCGATCAAGGGACCGCAGAGCGTCAGGTCATGAACGGCTACGTCGACAACGAGAAGGGGTGCAGGCCGGACGTAACGCCCAATCCGCAGTCCGTCACCTGGGATCCCCCGGGCTTCCAGCCGAACACCGGCGGGTCGGGGAAGGTCACCGACGCGGATCCGCGCCTGGGCGGGGAGTTTCGCGCCGACTGGGTGAACGGCCACTGGCACATCGAGTACCCACACTGCTGACCCGGCGTTTCGGTCACGCCGCCGCCCCGGTGTGGTTGCAGTCTCGAGCCCGTAACGGATTGGCGCCGATTCCGTGGGCGGCGTGCACGTGCTGAGATCGTTCTGAGATGTGCGCGCCGAAACCTGCTGCTAGCGTGGTCGCGGCGGTCACGAACGCCGCCGATCCGCCAGTGGGAGCCCCGTACCGTCCCGACGTTCTGCTTTGGGGCTTCGCAGCAAGCTACCGCATACTGGGAGCCGTGCCAGAAGTGACATCGCCGCAAACCGCTGACGCGGTGCCGGATGGTGCGCCGGCCACGACTCGAGGTCTCTGATGGCGCGCTCGGGCGCTCGCCACCGTCATCGGGCCGTCAAACAACCGTCCCCGCTGCGGACGGCACTGACGCGTGGCGTGATGGCACTGGTCTCGGTGGCCGCGGTGACGCTGACCGGCGCGGGGTATTACGTTGCCCACGGCGCGCTGGGCGGCATCACCGTTTCGCAGGCGCTGAGGCCGGAAGACCCCCGTTCCAGCGGCGACAGCATGAACATCCTGCTCATCGGGCTGGACTCGCGCAAAGATCAGGACGGCGACGACCTGCCCTGGTCGATCCTGAAGCATTTGCACGCGGGCGATTCCGACGACGGCGGCTACAACACCAACACGCTGATACTGGTGCATGTCGGCGCCGACGACAAAGTGGTGGCCTTCTCGATCCCCCGCGACGACTGGGTGCGGTTCAACGGCGTCCCCGGCTACGACCACATCAAGATCAAAGAGGCGTACGGGCTCACGAAACAGTACGTCGCGCAGAAACTGGCGAACCAGGGCGCGAGCAGCCAGAAGGAACTGGAGACCAAGGGCCGCGAAGCCGGCCGGGCGGCCACCTTGCGCGCGGTGCGGAACCTGACCGGCATTCCCATCGACTATTTCGCCGAGGTCAACCTGGCCGGCTTCTACGACCTGACGAAGGCGCTGGGCGGCGTGCAGGTGTGCCTGAAGCACGCCGTCTACGACTCGTATTCCGGTGCCGACTTCCCCGCCGGGCCCCAGACGCTGGACGCCGCCCAGGCGCTCGCGTTCGTCCGGCAACGTCACGGCCTGGAAAACGGGGACCTGGACCGCACCCACCGCCAACAGGCGTTCCTGTCGTCGGTCATGCACGAACTGCAGGAGTCGGGCACGTTCACCAACCTCGACAAACTCAAGGGCCTGATGGCGGTGGCGCGCAAAGACGTCGTCCTGTCGGCCGGCTGGAACGAGGAGCTGATCCAACACCTGGGCGAACTGGCCGGCGGTAACGTCGAATTCCGGACGCTGCCCGTGGTGCGTTACGACAACATCGACGGCCTGGACGTCAACATCGTCGATCCGGCGGCGATCAAAGCCGAGGTGGCCCAAGCGATCGGCGCCGCCCCGCCGGCGAGTCCGACCACCACGACCGCCGCCAAACCCAGCCCCGACACCGTCGTCGACGTCATCAATTCCGGCAGCATCGGCGGCCTCGCCTCCGAGGTCTCCCACGCGCTGAAAAAGCAGGGCTATACCGCGGGCCAGGTCCGCGACCGTGAGTCCGGCGAGCCCACCGCCACGACCCTGGACTACGGCGTCGGCGCGCAGACCGATGCGCGCAACGTGGCCGGCCTGCTCGGCCTCGACGCGCCGAAAAACCCCGATCCCTACCTCAAGCCCGGACACATCCGCGTCACCCTGGCCACCGACTACTCGCTGCCGGCCCAGGACGAGACCAGCGACGAAACCACCGCCACGACCACGACGTCGGCCAAGAGCAACGCCTACGGCTACTGGGGCACCGGCACCGGCACCGGCAGCTACCCGACCCCCGATCCGGGCAAGCCGATCGACGGCGGCGGGGTGCCCTGCGTCAATTAGGCACGGGGCGGCTAGGCACGGGGCGGCTCAGGCGTGCGGGGACGGCTCGGGCACTGTCGCCCAACGTGATCTCACGGCGACTTTTCGGCGATTTTTTCGCCGTGAGTTCACGTTCGGCGCAGCGAAGCTTCCCGCAGTCGCTCAGGCGTGCGTTCCGCCGTCGATGCGGATCTCGGTGCCCGTGATGAACGCGCCGTCCTCGGACACCAGCATGGCGATCACCCCGGCGACCACCCCGGGATCGGCCATGCCGGTACCGCTGGACTCCACCGTGGTGGGCAGGATCGGCATCAGCCTGGAGAACAGCGACCAGTCGGCGTCCTGCGGGATGTATCCGCCGGTGGCATCGGTGATGCCGGATTTGATGCTGCCCGGCGCCACACACACCGCACGCAGGCCCTTGCGGGCGTATTCCAGCGCCAACGAGTGCGTGAAGGCCTGGATCCCGCCCTTGCTCGCCGCGTAGGCCGCCATGTACGGGTGGGCGAACGACGCCGAGGTGGAGCTGAAATTGACGACCGCGCTGCGCGGGTTGGCCAGTAACGCCGGCAGCGCCTCGCGGACCACCAGGAACGTGCCGGTCAGGTTGACGCCGACGATCCGGTTCCACAACTCGAGAGTGGTCTCGTGGGTGTGGGCGGCGCGCAGCATGCCGGCGGCGTTGACGAGCGAATCCAGGCCGCCCAGCGTGTCCGCGGCCCTGCGCACGCCGGCGGTCACCGATTCCTCGTCGGCGACGTCCATCTCGCACGGGACGAAGCGCCCGGCGGCGCCGGCCTGGGCCGCCCGGGCCCGGGTCGCGTCCAGGCCGTCGGCCGCGATGTCGGCGGCCACCACCGCGGCGCCCTCGTCCAGCAACCGCAGCGCGGTGGCCTGGCCGATCCCCGACGCCGCTCCCGTCACCAGGATCCGCTTGCCCTCGAGTCGCTTCATCCGCCGCTCCCATTGTCGGGTCATCAGGGTCGTGTCATCAGGCGTGCCCATCATCGCAGGGCCGGAGGAGGCAAGGTAGACGCATGGACATCGGATTCATCGGCCTGGGGAACATGGGCCGCGGCATGGCCGCGAACCTGCTGCGGACGGGCCACCGCCTCACCGTCTACAACCGCTCGCCCGGCAGGGCCGAGGACCTGATCGGTCAGGGCGCGATCGCGGCGGACTCCGTCGCCGAAGCCGCCGACGCCGACGTCGTGTTCACCATGCTGGCCGACGACCCGGCCGTCGAGGACGTGTCGCTGGGCGCGGGCGGCCTGGTGGCGTCGCTGCGCCCCGGGGCCACGCACGTGTCATCGAGCACGATCAGCGTCGCCCTGTCGGAGCGCCTGGCGGCGGCCCACGCCGCGGCGGGTCAGCGCTACGCCGCGGCGCCGGTGTTCGGCAGGCCCGACGCGGCGGCGGCCGCAAAGCTTTTCGTCGTCGCGGCGGGCGGACCCCAGGTTCTCGAGCCGCTGCTGCCGCTGTTCGCGGCGATCGGCCTGCGGACGTTCGTGGTGTCCGAGCAGCCCCACACCGCCAACCTGGTGAAACTGAGCGGCAACTTCCTGATCGCCTCGGTCATCGAGAGCGTCGGCGAGGCCGTGGCGCTGGTCGCCAAAGCCGGCGTCGACAGGTCGCAGTATGTCGACATCCTCACCTCGACCTTGTTCGCCGCGCCGGCGTATCAGACCTACGGCGGGCTGATCGCGCGCCAGGAATTCGAGCCCGCGGGGTTCGCCGCGCGCCTCGGCCTCAAGGACGTCCGGCTCGTGCTGGCCGCCGCGGAGCAACTCCAGGTGCCGCTGCCGGTGGCCAGCCTGCTGCGTGACCGGCTGCTCACCCTGGTGGCGACCGGTGGTGGCGACCTGGACTGGTCGGCGCTGGCGACGCTCGCCGACCGCGACGCCGGGGCGGGGTCAGACCACCCCGCGTAGCCCGTCGGCCCCGAACGCGGGTTCCAGCATGGCGGAGAAATCCGGGCCACGGCGCAGCATGTGACCACCGTCGACGTTGATGCACTGCCCGGTGATCCAGCTCGCCGCGTCGCTCAGCAGGAACATCGCCAGGTTGGCGACGTCTTCGGCCTCCCCCGGCCGGGGCAGCGGGGTGCAGATCCGGTAGTCCTCGCTCAGCTCGGGCGACCCGGTGATCGGCGCGACCAGATCGGTGCGGATCAGGCCCGGCCGGATGCTGTTGACCCGCACCCAGGAGGGGCCGAGCTCGTCGGCGGCCAGCATCATCATGTGGTCCACGGCCGACTTGGTCACCCCGTAGGCGCCGAACCAGCGGTGGGTGTTGCTGGCCGCGATCGACGAGATCCCCACGAACGAACCGCCGCCACCACGCACCAACTCGCGGGCGGCGTGCTTGAGCACATACATGGTGCCGTTGACGTTGAGGTCGACGGTGCGGCGCCACGCCTCCGAGTCGACCTGGGTGATCGGGCCGATGGTCTCCGATCCGCCCGCGCAATGCACCGCGCCGTGCAGGCGGCCCTGCCATGCCGTCGCGGCCTCGACCGCGCGCGCGGCCTCCTCCTCGTCGGTGATGTCGGTGGGCTCATACCGGATCGCGCCGCCCGCATCGAGCGCCTCGATGTCCTTCACCGCGGCCGCAAGCCGGTCGGCGTTGCGCCCGACGATCATCACGGAGGCCCCGGCGGCGACCAGCCCGGCGGCCACCCCCTTGCCGATTCCGCTGCCACCGCCGGTGACGAGGTAGGTCCGGTCCTGGAAAGAAAGCTGCACGCAAAGCCCCTCACGCCGAAACTGAAACAGGTTCTAGCCATCGAACCACGCGCGTGTCGGCGGGCACCAGCGGACGGCTAAGGCGTATCGCGGCGCGCCAGCTTCGTCGGTTTGGCGTTGCGCCAGTCCTCGACGTCGGGCGGCAGGCCGACCGGATACCTGTTCTCGTTGTGGGCGGCCCAATGGGCGTGGCCCAGCTCGTGGATGTGGAACGCGTGCCGCAGCGCCTCGGTGAATCCCATCGCGTCGGAGGCGGCGTTGACCGAGTCCTTGACCAGCAGGGCCGCCATCGTCGGACGCTCGGCGATGCGCCGGGCGAATTCCAGGGTCTTCTCGGCCAATTCGTCGACAGGGAAGACCTTGGACACCATGCCGAGCCGGTAGGCCTCGTCGGCGTCCAGAGCGTCACCGGTCAGCAACAGCTCCTTGGCCTTGCGCGGTCCGAATTCCCAAGGGTGGGCGTAGTATTCGACGCCCGGCATGCCCATGCGCACCGCCACCACGTCGCTGAACTTCGCATTGTCGGCGGCAACGATCAGGTCGCATGCCCACACCAGCATCAGGCCCGCCGAGATCGCATTGCCCTGCACCTGCGCGATGGTGATCTTGCGCAGATCCCGCCAGCGGCAGGTGTTCTGGAAGAAGTAGTGCCACTCCTGCAGGTATGTCTTCTCCGCGACCGGCTCGCGGGTCGCGCCGTGGGACCGGAACGTCGGATGTTGTCCCGGCCCGGGCTGGCGCTCCAGCAGTGCGGCCTCCGACCCCAAGTCGTGGCCGGCGGAGAAATTCCTGCCGCGCGCGGCCAGGATCACCACCCGCACCTCGTCGTCGGCCTCGGCGCGGCCGAACGCCTCGTCGAGCTGAACCAGCAGGGTGCGGTTCTGGGCGTTGTGTGCGTCGGGCCGGTTGAGCCAGATCCGGGCGACACGGCCCTCGTCGAGGGTTTCGTAGGACACCAGCTCCCGGGCGTCCGCGTTGGCGTGGGCCGCCGCAGCACCGGCTTGCTCAGACAAAGTCATTCCGCCCACCTCGTTCTCTGTCAGCTCCGACTTGTTTACACATCACGACCCTGTTTACACATCACGGCCCTGTCTACACATCACGGCCCTGTCTACACATCACGGCCCTGTTTACACATCACGGCCCTGTTTACACATTATGGCCAGAGTGTAAGAGGGCGTCGCCGGGTTGATGCGAAGGTATGCCCGGCTAGGCCTGTTCCAGCGCCGCCGCCAGCAGCGCCGCGGCCGATTTGAGCAGCCCCAACGAACGTTTGAGGTCCGCGTTCTCCTCCTTCAACAGCTCTAGCTCGGATCGGTCATAGGCCGCGGTCGGGCCGCCGTTGTCGATCGCGCCGGCGCGGGTCCGCTCGTGCACGGTCTCGGTGACCGTGTTGCCGTGCGTGTCGGTGACCGCCCGGATCGCCATCCTCTCCATGTCGTGACGCCCGCGCACCGGTGCCACCGTGCGCGCCTCCTGCAGGCGCGAGCCCCCGTTGACCGCCGCGGTCCTCGGCACCTCCCTGCACTGTTGGGCATGGGCCTGCCGGGACGCCTGGCCGGGGACCGCCTCCGCGCCGACGCACGGGGTGACCGCTTGCTGCTGCTCGAGCCGTCGGCGAAGGTCGGCTTGCTGCTCGCGGAGCTCGGCTTCGCGCTGGTCGAGCTTGGCTTCCTGCCGGCGCAGATGCTCGCCACGCTGGTGCGCTTCGCGTTCGTGCTGCTGGAGGGCGGCTTCCCGCCGGAACAGTTCGGCGTCCCGCTGCTGCAGCCCCCCGTCGCGGCTGCGGAGCTCGGCGTTGCGGCTGCGGAGCTCGCCCTCCTCCAGGCGCCGAATCTGCTCCTGCTCGACCAGATCGATCAAGAGTTCGACTTCCTGCTCGTCGTAGCCGCGTTTGCCGATACGGGGTCGCGAAAACGCGATGTTGTGGACATCGGCCGGAGTGAGAGCCATTTTCCTTTCTCCCGGTGGCCCAGACGTCGATGGGAGCGTCAAAGTGGAGTCGATGGCTTCACAATAGTGCTTTTCTTGCGCGCCTGCTGCGTTTGCCGTTGAACTCGCGACCGCGGCGGGGAGATGCGGCCGCGGTCACCGCGCCCGGGCATGCATCCGCTGCCCCGCTCTCAGCACCGCCTATCGACGCCGCGACCGGCCGCATTGCTGGTCAGCGCCGCGGCGGGCGCGGCACGCACCCCCCGCGGGCGCCGACTGCGGCGCCCCGGCCGGGGCGCCACGAACATCCGCCGAATGTCCGGTTCGGGTGGCCCGCCGGAACTGCCGGCAGCAAATTCCTTGATTTGAGCACGCGGTATTTCCAGACCCCGCCGAACGAAAGAAATAATTGCCTTATCTGCCCGGCATTAACAATTCCGGACAATTATGTGAATCCCGGGCCGCAATAAGGTTTCGGTCCGGTTCGCCACCCCGGAAGCGCCGGTCGGGCTAGACGGCTGCGACGTGCCGGGCGCGTCGCATACAGTTGTGTCATGCCTACGAAACCCGACCCTGGCGACATCGGCGATGTGGAACCGCTGGCCGACAGCACCGCCAGCCAGGCCCGGCGCATCGTCGCCGCGTATGCGAACGACGCCGACGAGTGCCGCGTCTTCTTGTCCATGCTCGGTATTGGACACTCGAAACTCGATGCGTAGATGACTCCCAGCGGAGTCGAGCGCCCGGGCGACTCGCCCGTCGGGGATTCCGACTTCGTCGTGGTGGCCAACCGGCTGCCGGTCGACATGGAGCGGCTCCCCGACGGCAGCACGTCCTGGAAGCGCAGCCCGGGCGGGCTGGTCACGGCCCTGGAACCACTGCTGCGGCGCCGGCGTGGGGCATGGGTCGGCTGGCCCGGCGTCGCCGACGAAGAGATGGACGCCGACGACGGGCCGATCGTGCAGGACGAGCTCACCCTGCACCAGGTGCGGCTCAGCGCCGACGACGTCGCCGAATACTACGAAGGCTTCTCCAACGCCACGCTGTGGCCGCTCTACCACGACGTCATCGTCAAACCCAGCTATCACCGCGAGTGGTGGGAGCGCTACGTCGACGTCAATCGCCGCTTCGCCGAGGCCACGGCGCGGGCCGCCGCGCACGGCGCCACCGTGTGGGTCCAGGACTACCAGCTGCAGCTGGTACCGATGATGCTGCGCATGCTGCGACCCGACCTGACGATCGGCTTCTTCCTGCACATCCCGTTCCCGCCGGTGGAGCTGTTCATGCAGATGCCCTGGCGCACCGAGATCATCAAGGGCCTGCTCGGCGCCGATCTGGTGGGGTTCCATCTGGCCGGCGGCGCCCAGAATTTCCTGTTCCTGGCCCGGCGTCTGGTCGGGGCGGAAACCTCCCGGGGGTCGGTCGGTGTGCGTTCGCGTTTCGGGGAAGTGCAGATGGACTCGCGCACCGTGCGGGTGGGCGCCTTCCCGATCTCCATCGACTCCGCCGACCTCGACCGCAAGGCCCGGGACCGCAGCGTCCGGCGCCGGGCCCGCGAGATCCGGGCCGAGCTGGGCAATCCCCGCAAGATCCTGCTCGGTGTCGACAGGCTGGACTACACCAAGGGCATCGACGTCCGGCTGAAGGCGTTCTCGGAGCTGCTCGCCGAGGGCCGGGCCAAACGCGACGACACGGTGCTGATCCAGCTGGCCACCCCGAGCCGTGAGCGGGTGGAAAGCTACCGGATCCTGCGCAACGACATCGAACGCCAGGTCGGTCACATCAACGGCGAATACGCCGAAGTCGGGCATCCGGTGGTGCATTATCTGCATCGCCCGGTTCCCCGCGACGAGCTCATCGCGTACTACGTCGCCGCCGACGTCATGCTGGTCACCCCGCTGCGCGACGGAATGAACCTGGTGGCAAAGGAATACGTCGCCTGCCGCAGCGATCTCGGCGGTGCGCTGGTGCTCAGCGAATTCACCGGAGCCTCCGCCGAACTCCGGCTTGCCTATCTGGTGAACCCCCACGACCTCGAAGGGGTCAAGGACGCCATCGAGGCGGCGCTCAACCAAACCGAGGAGGACGGCCGGCGGCGGATGCGGTCGATGCGGCGCCAGGTGCTCGCCCACGACGTCGACCGGTGGGCGCGCTCGTTCCTCGACGCGCTCGCCGAGGCGCACCCACCCGGCGCCGTCTAGCCGGCAAAAGCCATGGGTAAAGGCCGAAAAGCCGTGGTGCCGCCGTCCGAACGCTGTGATACTCGAGTGCAAGCGGGATGGTGCGAGCGGGGAGGGACGACCATGCGGATCCGTCGCGGGCTGGCGGTCGGCGCCGGCATCTTCTCGGCCGTCGCGCTGGGCATCGCGCTGCAATCCGGTGAGCCGGCGGGCGCGGTCGCACCCCCGGCGGACGGCAACTACACCTTCGAGCAGGCGGGCGTGTCGGGCGTGACCTGGACCGTCACGGCGCTGTGCGACCAGGTCAACGGCAGCCGCTACTACAAGGACTACTCCAACCCCGACATCATGGCCGACTTCTGCGCGCTGAACGTGGTCAGCTCCACCAACGAACGGATCAGCCGCAAGGACAAGCTGCAGAACTACAGCGGCAGAGCCCGTCTCGTGAGCGGACTGTGGACGTTCCAGGTGGACAAGGCCGACGGGGTGTCCTGCCCGGACGGCGGCACCGGGTCGTCCACCGAGACGTATGCATTCGACAACGAGACGATGGCCGGGACGCACACCACGTTGCACGGCGCCGTCTGCGGCCTGCCGCCGGCGATGACCAAAGCGCCGTTCTCGCTGCGGCTCCTCGGCCCCCCACCCACACCGATCCAGCGTTATCCTTTGTACTGCAACGACATTGCGATGTGCTACTGATCAGATCGGCGTGATGTAGTTGATCAGCCATTGCTTGCCGATCTTTTGGAAGTCCACCCGCAAACGGCTGCCGTCGTAGAGGGGCTGCCGTGATTTGTCGGTCACGGTGCGGTTCAGATAAACCATCACCGACGCCGAATCCCGTTGGGCCGACATGACTCCGGCGCCGACGACGTTGGCCTGCACCACCACCTCGCGCTTCTTGGCCTCCGGGATGATCTGCGCGTTGGCGCTCTTGCGGAACTCCTGGCGGTACGCCGGCGTCAGCAGCGCATACGCGTCGGCGAGGCTGCGTTCGACGGTCTGATAGTCGTAGGCGAAGACCTCGGGAATCTCCTTGGTGGCCAGCTTGGGCAGGACCGCCCGCGCCGCCGCCTCGCCGCGGGCCTGCACCCGGTCCCAGTAGAACCAGCCGGTCGCGGCGGCCAGCCCGACGAAGGCGACGACCACCAGGGCGACCGCGACGACCCTCAGCCACCGCAACCACCGCATCAGTTGCCCCCGTTGGGATACTTCAGGTCGTAGCCGGTCATCCGGCCGGACTCGTCCTCGTGCACGATGACCCGCAGCCGGTACGGCATGGACGGCTTGTTCACCCCGTCGATGTCGGCGACGGTGACCCGCACCGAGACCAGGACCGACGCGTTGTCGGTGACCGGGTCGATGGCCTCCAGCGCGGCGCCCTTGACGACGGCTTCCGACGTCGCGTTGGTGGAGCGGAACAGGCCCTTGAGGTTCTCGATGTTGTTGTTGGCGCCCAGCATGCCGCGCAGGGGCCCGCTGGTCTGGTCGTAGAACCGGTTCACGCTCTCGTCGATGTTGTCCTGCTTGTAACTGAACATGTTGACCACGGTCTGCGTCGCGGTGTCGACGAAACGCTGGTCGCGCGCCTGCTCGGCGCCGGCCTGCCGGTGCTGGACGACCAGCACGGTCAGACAGCCGGCCAGCGCGCCGATCGCCAGGACCGCGGCGGCGGCCGAGACCCACGCGACCAGCACCCGGTGCGGCCGCCGCCGTGGCGGCGGCCGCACCGGTGTGAAGGTCCGTACCGGTGGCGCCGCCCGCTTCGGTGCGACCGGGACGTCGACCGGTGCCGCCACGCCGTCGGCGGCCGCACTTGTGGCGGGACCCGCCGCGCGGGACGCCCGCCGCCGAACGCGTGTCGGCTTGGTCTGCTCGTCTGTCACCACCGGGTCCATCACATAGGTCGTGGATCGAGCATGAGCTCCACCCAGTTCTCGGCGCTCGACGCGCCGCTCGCACCGGCCGCGAAGATACCAGTGCCGCCGGCCGGGTCCGCGAACACACCGGTCTTCGGGTCGTAGGTGGTATAGGCCGGGGCACCGCCGGCCTGCGGCGGCGGTCCCGGGGCGGCTTCGGGGGCCGGGCCGGTGCCTTCCGGCGGCGGTGGCGGCGGCAGCCACTTGGGATAGGGCACCTGGGGTGGCACCGGCGGCACCCCGGGCGGCTGCCACGACGTGAACGGCGGCGGCGGCCCGTTGTCGTTGGGCGGCGGCGGATCGTAGGCCGGCTGATGGTTGGGCATCGGCCCCGGCCCCGGCACCACGCCGGGCGGCGGCGGCCCGACGATCGGCGTGCCCGGGTCGGGTTCCGCGCCCGGCGGGATGTACGGGAAGTGGTTGGGCGGCAGCACATTCAGCCCGTTGGTCACCGGGGTGTCGTAGGGCACCGGGGGGCCGCGCCAGGGGTTGCGGCCGAGCGGCACATAGCCCTTCGGGTCGCGGCACAGCTGAACCGTCGGCGCCCGCTTGCCGGGGAACTCCTGGCACGGATAGTTGCGCGCACCGCGCACGGTGGTCGGATCGTTCTGGGCCGCCTTGCAGTACAAGTCGGGCGGGAGCTCGCGCAGCGTCTCGTCGGCCGGTGTGCGCATCAGCGGTGGCGGCAGGAAGCCGACCGCGCACGGCGGCGGGTCGTTGAGGTCGAGCTTGAAGTCGAGCTTGGCGCCCTCGTCCTGCGGCTCGCCGCCGGCGGCGGTGACGATCGCGGCGAACAGCGCCGGCAACACGACCAGCAGGTGCTCGATCGACTTGTGGTAGATCACGCCCACCCGGCCCAGGTTGGCCAGGCTGGCGGCCAGCGCCGGAAAGGAGGGGCGGATGCCGGAGAACGCGGTGCTCGCCTCGTCGGCCGCGCCCGGGGCGGTGGCCAGCGTGGAGCGCAACTGCGGGTCCGCCTGGTGCACCTCGGAGGTGAACCGGGCCAGCCCGTCCGACAGCGACTTGATGTCGGCGCCGGCGCGGATCTGGGCCGCCAGGAACGGCCCCGCCTGATCGATCAGCTCCGACACCCGCGGATAGTCGGCGTTGGCCTGGTCGACCAGCAGCCGCGCGGACTCCAACAGCCGGGCCAGCTCGGGGCCCGATCCGTTGGCCGCGATGAACGTCTCGTGCAGCAACTCCCGCAGCCGGGTGTCGCCCACGCTGTTGACCAGCTTCTCGGCCCGCTTCAACAGATCGGCGACGTCCCGGCCGATCCGGGTGTTCTGCTGGGTGATGCGGAACCCGTTGCGCAACTTGGCGGATGCCGGAGTGCCCGGCGGCACCAGGTCGATGTACTGCTCGCCGACCGCCGACACGCTCTTCACGGTAGCGGTGACGTTCGACGGGATCGGCGTCCCGCTGTTCAGCCGCATCTCGGCGGTCACCCCATCGGGGTTGAGCCCGACCGATTCCACCCGGCCGACGGCGACGCCGCGATAGGTGACGTTGGCGTTCTTGTACAGGCCGCCGCCCGCGACGAAGTCGGCCGTCCCCGCGTAGGTGCCGATGCCGAAGGTGGCGGGCAGCCGCAGGTAGAAGACCCCCATCATGGTCAGCGTGACCACGGTGATCACCGCGAAGATGGCCAGCTGAACCTTGGTCAGTCTGTCGAGCATCTGCGCCGCCCCCTACCCGCCCTGCGAACCCGACGCCGCGCCGGGCGGGATCGTGAACGGATCGGCCGCCTGTCCGGACAGGTTGGCCAGTTCGCCGGTCAAGAAGTCGGGCGGGTTGAGGATCTCGGCCATGTGCGTCATGTTCGGGTCGAAATACGCCGTGGTGAAGAACGTCTCCCCGATGCGGCGAAGGGTCAGGTCGAACGTCGTGAACACGTTGAGGTAGTCGCCGCGCACGGCCTGTTTGATCCCGAAGTTGGGGAACGGGAACGTCAACAGGATCTGCAGCGAGGTGACGAAGTTCTTCCGGTTGTCGTTGAGCGCTTTGACCGCCGAGTACAGGCCTTTGAGATCTTCGGCGAAGTCCACCTTGGTTTTCGACAGCACGTGGGACGTGACCGTCGCCAACCGCTTCAGCGCAGCGAACGCCTCGACGATGTGGTCCCGGTTCTTGTTGAGCACGCCGACCGCCCCGGGCAGCGTGCTCAGCGCCCGGCCCAGGTTGTCCTTGTCGCGCGCCAGGATCGCCGAGAAGCGGTTCAGCCCGTCGACCGCGTCGATGATGTCGTTGACCTGCCGGTTGAGCCCCGAGGTCAGTTCGGCCAGCCTGGGCATCAGGTCGACGAACTGGCTCTGCCGCCCCGCGACGGCCTGGTAGGTCTCGTCGGTGATCTCTTGCAACGCACCGACATTGCCCTTGTTGACCACCACACCGAGGGCCGACAGCACCTCCTCGGTGGTGGGATAGCGACCGGTGCGCGACTCTGGAATCTTCGCCCCGTCGGTCAGCCTGCCGACCGCCGGCTTGTCCTTCGGGGCGGCCAGGTCGACGTGCATGGAACCGAGCAGCGACGTCTGGGCCACCTGAGCGGTCGCGTTGGCGGGCAGCACGACGTTCTTGTCCAGGGCCAGCTTGACCGCGGCATAGAAGGACCCGTCGGGCCGCTGCTCGGCGGAGATGCCCGAGACGCTCCCGACGATGACGTCGTCGACCATGACGGGCGAGTTCTGCGGCAGCGTCGCGACGTCGGGCATGTCGACGGTGATCGAGTAGGCGCCGCTGCCGTGGCCGGCGGTGCCCGGCATCGACAGCGAGTTGAGGCCGTTGAACTGGCAACCGGCCACCAGCGCACTGCCCGCCGCCAACACGCCGCCGCGCAACCAGATTCGCCTCATTGGCCGCCACCCCGCCCTGCGGGGGACGGCGCGGGCGCCGGCGGGGGGCCCGGCCGCGGACCGAACGCGGACGGCGGCCCGGGCGCCGGTCCCGGAGCGAGGCCGCCCTGCGGGGCCGTCGGCACCAGCAGGGCCTGCAGATCCGCCGGGTTCTCCGGGGCCGGTGGCTTGGCGCCCTTGGCCGGTATCCACGTGAGTTCGGGAACGGGCGTGGCCGCCTTGGCTTCGGTGGCCGGGGTGTCGTAGATGATCTGTCCCTTGTACGCGGTGATCGTGTTGAGCGGATGGAACATGATCGGCGGGTAGTTCACGGCGAGCCGGCGCAGCACGGGCCCGAGCCGCTCGCGGCAGATCTCGGCGCGCTTGAAATAGTCGGGTGCGCGGGGCCCGGCGGCCGTGTCGAAGCTTCCGCCGCAGATGAACTGCACGGGGTTGGCGAATTCGGGGACCGACAGCAGCCCGCTGAGCGTGCCCTGCGCGGGGTCGTAGATGTTGTAGAAGTTGGAGATGCCGGGGCCCGCCACGTGCAGGACCTGCTCGATGTTGTCGCTCTGGTCGCTCAACGTCTGAGCCAAGTCGTTGAGCTGGTTGACCGTCTCGACCAGCGTGGCGTTGTTCTCGTGCAGGAAGCCCCGGACATCCGAGAGCGCCGTGTTCAGCGTGCCCAGCGTGGTGTCCAGGTGACGGGAACTGTCGGCGAGCACCTGCGACACCGACGCGACGTTCCCGGCGAACTGCACGATCTGCTCGTTGCTCGACGACAGCGCGTTCACCAGCACCTGCAGGTTCTTGACCGTGCCGAACAGGTCGCCGCGCGAATCCCCGAGCCGCCCCGCGACCTGCGTGAGCTCGCGCAGCGCGCTGTGGAACGACTCCCCGTTGCCGTCGAACGTGTCGGCGGCCTGGTTGATCACCGCGCCCAACGGTCCTTGCATCGATCCGGAGGTGGGACCGAGCTGGACGGCCAGCTGGGTCAGCGACTCCTTGACCTCGTCCCATTCCACCGGGACGCCGGTGCGGGCCAGGTCGATACTGCCGCCGTCGGGCAGCACCGCGCCGCCGGTGTAGGCCGGGGTCAGCTGAATAAAGCGCGCCGCCACCAGGTTCGGCGACATGATGATGGCGCGGGCGTCCTGGGGAACCTTCACGTCGTCGGACACCGACATGGTGATCTTGACGTCCGAGGGACGCGGTTCGATCGCGTCGATGTGGCCGACCGGGACGCCGAGGACCCGGACCTCGTCGCCCGGGTAGATGCCGACGGCAGAGGTGAAGTAGCCGACGATGGTTCGGCTGTTGCTGTGCGAGGTAAGCACATACACGCCCCCCACCAGCGCCGCGACCAGCGCGA
>Ga0078972_1004691_pt1 | contig 36677 bp, 30 predicted proteins | sample YelNatPaOPGAMG01_FD_67568 | JGI IMG/M metagenome (GOLD analysis project Ga0078972, IMG submission 67568) | Hot spring thermophilic microbial communities from Obsidian Pool, Yellowstone National Park, USA - OP-RAMG-01 (SPADES assembly) (version 2) | ecosystem: Environmental > Aquatic > Thermal...
GGACCATGAGGCGTCGCGTCGGAGCGATAGTGGTGGACTCTATAATCAAACGTTCTCGGGGATCCTTTATAGGATCGTAATCCAACACCACGTTTAGAGATTTGGGTATAACCACGTATTCATGATGGTAGCTATCAAAAAGGTCCCGGGGGAACGCGTAGATATCCCGGGTAAGCTCTTCGTTTGACTTAAACGATGAATACCCCATCCAGAGAAGGGGAACCACCGTAATCAAAGTCCAGGAAACAAAAACGATGTAGGAAATAGCGGTGCCAACCGCTTTTTTTATCCGATTTGCCCGGAGGACCGATGGGTTGGTCATGGTTAATACTCCTCCCCGGCGTTAACTTTTTTTCCTATCAGGTTACTTATAAGAATTAAACCCACACTGATTACCACGATGGCGTTAGAAATCGCCGCGCCGTAGGCGAATCGGGCGGAATTGTTAAAATCCTGAAACGCGGTCTGGTACATAAAAATCGGAAGTACCATGGCGTTGTTCCTCTGCAAACCCTGGGTAGTTATGGAAAATATCAAGTCGAACCCCCGAAGAGATCCGGCGATGGCTAAAATGGCCGAAACCAAAACCGTCCCAGAGAGCACTGGCACGATCATTCGAATAAAAATCTGAAACTCCGACGCCCCGTCGATTTGAGCCGCCTCTATCATTTCCGTATCGACCTTTTGTAAATTCGCGAGAAAAATTACCATATAAAAACCCGTGTACATCCAAATAAGGGCAAATCCGATGGGGTACATCACCGTATCGGCCCGAAGCATGAGATCAAATTGGGCGTTTGGGTTACCCGATATTATTTGAATTAACCGGGATACGGGCCCGTCGGCTTGGAACATCCTCTTCCAAAGGATACCGATAACGATAGTAGAAAGGAACTGGGGTAAAAACACCATGGATTGAAAGAAATTCTTGGCCCCCACCATACCCCGGTATAAGATATAGGCAAGAGCAAACCCGATGGGAATCTGGCCAAAAACGGAAACCCCTACCACCACCATATTGTTCGAAAGGGCGTGCCAAAAGTTGGGATCCCCCAACATACGGGCGTATTGGGTAACGCCCACAAAATGCCACACCCCGCCCTTATTCGGGTTAAAGTCGGTAAAGCTAAGTATCAGGGAATACAGGATAGGGTAGGCAACGATTAATAAAAATACCGCCAGGGCCGGCCCTACCATTCCGATATACGCGGGAAGGTTCTTGCCATTTCGACCTGTCATATCACTCTCCTCACCGGTTGGCTTTATAGAAGGGGGCGGTTTCCCGCCCCCCCTTTTTATTATAGGTTATTTTTATTGAGGAAACTGTTTAGGTTATTTAGATCGAGCGAGTTTCTCGACTTCCGCGGCCACATCGGCGGGCGTAGCGGCGCCCGTGGCGATCTTCTGCATGCCCGCGTTCAAAGCGTCGTTCGCCGCTCCGGCTAGGAACGCGTCGATAACATCGGTGCTCTTGGCGGTCTGGGCCAGGGTAACCTTCTGTTTAACAATGAGCGGAAGGTCGGAAGGAACCTGGTAGTTCTTCAGGATCGGCGCGACGATGGCGCCGTCCCGCAAACGCTGGGTGGTTTCTTCCACGCTGTAGAAGTATTTAAGGAACTTGAGGGCCGCGTCCCGAACGTCGGGATCGGAGGCTCCCTTCTTGGTAAGCCCATAGCCGACCTGGATAGCCGCGGCCACGGAACCGGCGGTAGCCGCCTGTTCGCCCGGTAGTTTAGGCCACGCCATCATCTTGGTCACATCGGCCACCGCAGGATCGATAGAACCGGCAACCCACTGACCTTGGATCATGAAGAGGGCCTTCTTGTTGCTGAAATTGGAGGTGTTGGCGCCGTAGTCTACGAGAGCGGCCTTATCGGACAGCACACCGTCCTTTACCATTTTGGCAATGAGGGAGAGGGAATCCACGAACACCTTGTCGGTAAAGTGGTTCTGTCCCGCTACCGCTTTGGATACCCAATGGGGATCCCCGGAAAGCCTTGCCACGATGGCGGACATGAGGCAGGAACCCCACGCCCAGCCGTCGGCGCCGTCGATGGAAACCACGTCTAACCCTGCGGCTTTAGCCTTGGGAACCATGGCTACCAGGTCATCGTAGGATTTGGGAGCGCTAAAGCCCAGGGATTTCACCAGATCCTCGTTCATAAACAATACGGTGGTTATATTGGAAGTTCCCAGCGGAATTTCCCAAATCTCACCGTTGGGGCCCATGGGGGGAATCAGGTTGAGATCGAAGTAGTTGGCGTCTATGTAGGGACGATGGTCAAATTGTTGAGACGCTTCTTTCCACGGGCCGCCCCAACGGGCATCCCCGCCCATATAGGCTAAATCGGGAACGTCGCCGGCGGCGAGTCGGGCAGAAACCTTCTGGTGATAGGCCTCATCGTACAGCAACTCGTAATCGATTTTGATGGTTGGATTCGCCTGTTCGAACGCTTTAACGATCCGGACCCAGTTGACCCCCTCGGCGTTGGAATTGTCTCCGTAGGCCATGGTCTTGACCACCACGGTTTTTGCGGGGGCGGTGCCCGATTGAGCCTTACCCGATTGCGCCTGGCCACCGGCGAATACCATGCCGGCGGATACCAGGGCAGTCATAGCGATGATAAGAGTCTTCTTCATTGTAGACCTCCTCTATAATTCGGAACTGTAACCAGTTCCTTCTATCCCCTAGGGGGATATTTACAAATGCAAAGCCCACACCAGTGGGTCCTGATCGGCGTCCACGTCCACCGGCAGGTGGGTAGACGTAAAAATCCGATATAACAACATTCCCGCCGCCCCGTAGGCCACGGCCTTTTCCCCCAAGGTTGAATAGGAAACTTGGCAAGTCGGCATGGTGGGATACATCCAATTTCGTTGGATCTCCTCCCCCAAAATCTGAGGTACGTTTACATCGTAGGCCTCAATATCCCCCCCGATGAACACCTTATTTAAATTAAAGGTGTTTACAAAAAGGGCGATATTTTTTGAAAGTTCCCGAACAAAGCGTTCCATAAGAATCGGATCATGTACGACCCCCTTTATTTCATCAAAGGGGATCGAAAATTGGGCTAAATTCCCTTCGGTCCAGTAGGCGCTCCGAAACTCACCGGCGGTATAATCGGTTCCCGTATAAACCTGACTATCGATGACGATTCCAAAACCGACACCAACCCCGCCGTATTCGTTCCGCCGAGGGTCCCCAGCCCTAAATTGAACCAGGGCGAAAAGGAAGTTTTTTAACCCATCGGCCCGGTGAAACGCTAACTCTCCCCAGGCACAGCAGTTGGCGTCGTTGCCAATCATAAAGGGCGTGTTAAGCCGTTGGGCGATGGTATCTGAAAAATGGAGGGGGGCGGATAAATGAAGGGGTATCGAATAATGGATAATCCCGCGATCCGAATCGATCACCCCGCCCATACCTATCCCAACGCCGATCAATTTTTCCTCTCCACCCATTTCGGCGGCGAAGGATCGGGCGATAAATACCACATCATCGATAAACGTTTCGGGTGTAATGGCCTTGGGTTCCTTTTTAAACCGTAATATTTCTCCCGCCAAATTAACCGCCACCACCGAGTAGGCTTCCACCTGCATCTCTATACCGATGATATAACCGTAATCCTTGTTGATAGAAAGCTGGATGGGCCTTCTTCCCCCGCTTGGTCCTGCTTGTCCTTCCGACATTTCGGTCACCAACCCCAGGTCCAAGAGCCGATTCATTTGTAGCGTTATGGTCGATCGCTCCAGCCTTAATCGTTCAGCGATTTCGTAGCGGCTAATCAGCGGATTTTTCCAAATTGTCCGGACGATTCTCGCCGCGTTACGCGCCTTTTCGGTCCGTTCCGATCCGCCATTCCGTGCCACGATCGCTCCTTCAATTTTCCGTAAGTTGGTTGATTTATTCAATCAACCATGTTATACCATGACTATGGTGATCCGTCAAGAAAAAAGAATGAAGTTTTTGCGAAAATCTGTTATTTTTACAAAACCCTCTTTCGAAGAAAGTTTAAGTTCCCTCTAAAAACCAATTGTTTTTTTAGTGGGTTAAGACACCCCTATTGGGGTTGGGGAGGAAGGAATATGAAGGAACTTGATTTACGGGGAACGTGGAATTTGCGGGTGGATGATAATGAGTGGATTCCCTGTACTATTCCGGGGGATAGCCACACGGCGCTTTTAAGGGCCCATCGAATTCCCCACCCCTATACGGGGACCCAGGAGTTGGCGGTTCAATATTTAGCCCAACGGGATTTTATTTTTGAACGGACCATTGAAATTCCCGAAGCGCAATTGCGCGAAAACCGGGCCATATTACGGTTTGATTCCATCGATACGATAGCCGAAGTCCAGGTAAACGGGACCAGGGTCGCCAAAAATAGCGATATGTTCTCCCCCGTGGTTGTAGATATCGCGGACCACCTAAGGGGGGGGACGAATACGATTCGGGTAATCTGTTATTCCGCCGAACGGGAAGCCCAACGGCGCTCGGATCTTTTGCCCTACCCGGTTCCCCACTCGTATTATCCCGTCCAATCGCCCCACCGGAATTTGGTTCGGAAGGTTCAATGCCACGGGGGCTGGGATTGGGGCCCCTGCCTTATGGTAGCGGGGATCTACGGTCGTTGTTCCCTAACCCTGAGCCCCATTGGCTATATAGAAGGTTTTTCCTTTAGAACCCTCCATACCGATTCTTTGCGGTGGAACGTGCCGGTAGAAATCCGCTACATCCTACCCCAGGGGAACGCGGAAGTTCCGGCTCCCGTTGGCTCTGGGATGGTCACGGTACACTGTCGTCTAAGGGACCCCGCCGGGGTGCCCATGGCGGAGCAAACGGTGGAGATTTGGGCCCTCCATGGGGGGGTAAACGTTCTAGAAACGGAGCTTTCGGTCCAGGCTCCCCAGTTGTGGTGGCCCGCAGGGTACGGGGAACAGCCCTTGTACACCCTGGAGGTAGAGGTCCGGGGGAAGGGTCAAACGCTTACTGCCCAACCCAAAACCCTGGCGTTTCGGGATCTAGAAGTGGTAGCCCAGGAGGACGCCATAGGCCGTTCCTTGACGTTCCGGGTGAACGGCCGGGATGTTTGGGCCAAGGGGGCTAACTGGATACCCCTGGACGCCCTGCCGGGCCTACAAACCGAGGATCGGTACCGGCAACTCCTTCTGGATATGGTAGCCGCCAATATGAATATGGTACGGGTATGGGGCGGGGGTCAGTACGAAAATGATATCTTTTACGATCTGTGCGACCAGCTGGGAATTCTAATTTGGCAGGATATGATGTTTTCCTGTTCTCTGTACCCTTCCAACAAGGAATTTTTGGAGGAGGTGCGGGGAGAAATTCGGTACCAGATACGGCGGCTTAAAGAACACCCTTCCATTGCCCTATGGTGCGGAAACAACGAAAACGTGGGAGCCCTCACCTGGTATCCCGAAAGCCGGGCCTTCCGGGACCGGTACATTATCGATTACGACCGGCTTAACGAAGGTGTCGTGGGAACCACGATCCGGGAACTCGATCCCGATCGGACCTGGTGGCCCAGTTCTCCCTCCGCCGGTCCGGCGGATTTTTCGGACAATTGGCACGCCGACGGCCGGGGGGACATGCACTACTGGAGCGTTTGGCACGAGGGGAAACCCTTCGAGGCCTACTACGACGTTACGCCCCGCTTCTGTTCCGAATTCGGCTATCAATCCTTTCCCTCCGAAGAGGGGGTTCGATCCTATTGTCCCGAGGACCAACGGAACCTAACCTCACCGGTCATGGAACACCATCAAAAAAATCCCCGGGGAAACTCGATCATCATAGAAAATTTCTCCCGCTATTTCCGGTTTCCCGAGGGTTTTTCGAACATGCTCTACCTCAGTCAGGTTCAGCAGGCCCTGGCTATTCAAACGGCGGTGGACTATTGGCGATCTAAGCGGCCCGTGTGTATGGGCGCCCTGTTCTGGCAATTGGACGATTGCTGGCCCGTGGCCTCCTGGTCGTCCATTGAGTATTCGGGAAAATGGAAGCTCCTCCATTACACGGCCAGGCGGTTTTTCGCCCCCCTGGCCACGGTGTTGTACAAGGCCCAGGGGAAGGTTCAGGCCCACATCCTCAACGATACGGCCCATCGAATCAGCGGAAGTCTTCGCCTCCAATTGATCTCGTTTTCTGGAGAAGTAGTTTGGACCGCCACCGAGGCGGTTACCGTTCCCCCCGATTCGGTGCTAAATCCCTGGACGGTCGCCCAGGACCAAATTCCCAGAGAAAAAAATACGGTCTTCCTCAGAGCGGAACTGGAACTGGACGAGCCGACCCAAAGGCTTGTAAGCGGGATTGATCGGTCCCTGGTTGCGGACCTTTTTCTGGTGGAACCCAAGCTCTGCGATTTACGGGAGCCGACCATCACCGCAACCCTAACCCAGGGAGCCGGGAGCTTGGAACTGACCCTGACCACCGATGTCCCGGCGTTTTACGTTAGTGTGGACATCAGCGGCCTTCCGGGCCACTGGGACGATAATATGATTACCCTATTGCCCCATCGGGACCGAACCCTTCGTTTTGTTGCCCCTGCGGCAAATCGGTCGAGGACGACCAAGGACTCCTGGCCGCTCATTCCGGAGGAAACGCCAGTACCAGAGAAAGCGTTACGATCGGAGGAAGCGTTGAGAGCCGCAATGACGATTCAGCACCTACGGGGAACCTACCGGTAAGGCCCTTTATTTTTGAGACAATTGAGGCTGTCTGATAACTCTGTTAGTTATCAGACAGCCCTTGTATTTTCTCGGATTTTAGCGTTTTTGACCCTTTCGACGTATTAAAACCAGGTAAAACCGCTAAAATCCTACGAAAATACGACATTAAGGAAGCTGTCCCGTAACTTCCTAAGTTACGGGACAGCCTCAATTCTAAAAACATCAGTTTTTAGAGGGGACTCATTTTTTATTTAGCCCGAGGTAGTAGGTTTCAAAGGACTCGGGGCGGCAGGCCTGGGGTTTAAAACTCCGGGCGGTGGTAAAAAGGGAGCGGAGACGTTTTAAAACCTCCGCCGTATCGCCGCCCTGAAAGACCTTGACGACCATAGTGCCGCCCCTTTCAAGGCCCAGTTCCGCGTAGGAAACCACCTCTTCCACCAAGGCCAGGGATCGGAGGGTATCCACGGACCGGTTTCCCGTGGTGGCGGGGGCCAAATCGCTCATCACGAGCTGGTAGGGGCCTTTGGAAAGAAGGGATTCCCGAACCGTCGCCGTCGTTATATCCCCCTGTAAAAAAAAGAAGTTTGGGGTATCGAACAGTCCCCTATCGTATACCCGGGATAAACCGCTGAGGTCCGCCGCCGCGAGGTAGCCCCGGGAACCCATTTTCCGAAGGGCGTAGAGGCTCCAGCTTCCTGGAGCGGCTCCTAGATCCAGCACCCGAATTCCTCCGGCGGCTCCCTTAAACAAACCGAATTTTTCATCCATCTCCTTTAATTTATATACCGAACGGGCCGGGTACCCCTCTTTCTGGGCCCGTAGGGACCAGTGATCAAGTTTTTCGTAGTCTGCCATTAATTACCTCGCGGGGGGACTTCCATCCTGGACTTTCATAGATTAGAGTATACCTATGGACACGCAGTATACCCTTAGGCTCGATAAAATTGAAGCGGTTCTCCGACGGTCTCTTCCGGAAACCCTCTCCCCCCAGTGGATACGCGACACCTTCACCCCCCCAGCGGGAAGGCCTTCCGAACTCCCGGAAATGGCTTTGCCCGCCCCTGGGCTAACGAGCTCCCTTACGACCCCCGCGGTAGACCTGTTACATCGGGGCGGTAAACGGTGGCGGCCCCTGCTGATGACCCTGGTGTGCGAAACCCTAGGGGGGGGCGATGAGGCGCTGGAACTTACCCCCCTGGTAGAATTTCCCCATAACGGGAGCCTTATCCACGACGATATAGAGGATAATTCGGACGAGCGGCGGGGCAAGCCGGCGATCCACGTTCTCTACGGTGTCGATACGGCTATCAATTCGGGGAGTTTTCTGTATTTTTTACCCCTTACGTGCATCGACCGCTGGAACGCCCCGGAGGAACGAAAAAACCGGGTATACAGCCTTTGGGCTAGGCACCTACGGCGTATCCATCTGGGCCAGGGGATCGATATTTCCTGGCACCGAAATTTTTCTACCATTCCGACTACGGGGGAATACGAGACCATGTGCGCCCTTAAAACCGGTGTTTTGGCCCGTATGGCCGCCGAGTTGGGGGTGTACGCCGCGGGAAATCGCGTGGCCCTCGATCCCGCGAAGGAAGAATCCACCACGGCGATCCTGGGCATAGCGGCGGAAAAATTGGGGGTTGCGTTTCAGATCCTGGACGACGTAAAGAACCTAACCACCGGAAATCCAGGGAAAAAACGGGGTGACGATATTGTGGAAGGGAAAAAAAGCCTGCCCATTTTACTGTTTCTTCAGGGCCAAAAAGACCGTAATGAATTTGTCAAACGCTGTTTTTCCGCCGCCCGGGCTTCCGGTACGGGGGCTAAGGAGGTGGAAGAGCTGATTGGGGAGCTAGACGCCGCAGGGGTTATCGAACAGGCCCACAAACGGGGCCTCCAATTGATAGCCGAGGCAAAACAGAGCCTGGAGACCCAGGCCTTCCGTTCTTTGGACACGGACTCCACCGCGAAGGAGCTCCTTTTAAACCTGGTATCCGAGCTTATGTAGGGGGTAAGGATGAACACCCTGGTTAAAGCGGAAATTTGGACCATAGCCCGAACGGATCAGGGGAACGCCGTACTGATCCGGCCCATTGGGGCGGAAATCGCCGTCCCCATCTTTATTGGACAGCTGGAAACCCAATCTATCCTGATCGGCTTTGGGGACGTGTCCATTCCCCGACCCTTGACCCACGATTTGATGCTTTCGTTGCTGGATAGATTGGGAGCGGAATTACTTCGTATCGAAATTAACGATCTTAAGGATGGGACCTTTTACGCCCGGTTGGTGTTAACGGAAAAAAATGCGCCCCGGAACGAGGAATTTACCATGGACGCCCGACCCTCCGACGCGCTGGCCCTGGCGGTTCGAAAAAAATGCCCCGTCTATATCGCCGAAAACGTAGTAGAGGCGGCGGGGGTGGCGGTAAACCTTATCGTGGACGCGGCAACCCTCGATGAAAGCTCCGAGAATCAACCCATGGATGAACAGGGAGAGAGAGCTAAACCGTCGGAACCCAGGACATCAAAAAATATCCAGCAGGAAATATTACAGGCCGAACTGGACCGAGCGGTGGCGGCGGAGGAATACGAAAGGGCCGCGGAAATCAGGGATCTCTTGGCCAGTTTGAATAACCAGGACGATTCGCCACCCCCAAAAAAGCAAAAATAGGGTAGTCTGGACCTTGAGGGGACCCTGGGGCCATGGGGAGCGCAAAAGTCTCAATTGCCAAATACGAAAAGCCGATATAGAATAGAACTTGTATCTTATCTTCCTGGGAGCTGAACCGTGGCCTTGAATTCAACGTTGAAATCCAAAATAGCGATGATATCCATAAGTCTTTCCTTCGTGGTGTGTTTGGTTGTCCCCTTGGTAGTGGTAACAGGGGGGTCCCAGAGTTCCAAGCCCGGTACCTCCGCTTCGATTTCGGATGCCCCAGCTTCGGCAAAGGATTCCGCTTCGGGGGCGATGAATACCGGTATGGGCGAAATTGCCGAGGGGATTCCCCAATCCGCTAATTTTCCCAGTCCAGAAAAACTCACGTTTACCACCTATCAAATTGCTCCGGGCGATACGATCGGAGAATTGGCAAAACGGTTTGGGCTAAATCAAGATACTCTGCTTTCGTGTAATTCTATTAAAAATTCCCGGCTTTTACAGATCGGGCAAGTACTTACTATTCCAAACCAGGATGGGATTATGTACACGATCAAAAAGAAGGATACCATTGAAAGTATAGCCACCAGCTTTGAGGTAGAAGATACGGTCCTTAAAAAAATGAACAATATTGAAGATTCGACGATAATCCCCGGATCAAAATTGTTCATTCCCGGGGCCCGCATGGCCAGCGTGGATATTCAAGAAATTAACGGGGATCTTTTTACCTGGCCCGTTCGCGGATACATTACTTCCCCCTATGGCTACAGAACCGACCCCTTTACGGGGGCTCGCTTATTCCACACGGGCATCGATATCGGCGTTCCCCTTGGTACCCCCGTTCGAGCCGCCATGGACGGAAGGGTCAGCGTCACCGGTTACGATACCAATTCGGGCAATTACGTTATCATTTCCCACCATTCGGGGTATAAAACCTTTTACGGGCACCTAAACGTTATTCGTGTAACCGAGGGCACCTACGTAAAAACCGGGGATCGCATCGGGGACGCCGGAAGTACCGGCTTAAGCACGGGGAGCCACCTGCATTTCACGGTTTTCAAAAACGGGGTAACCGTAAACCCAAGGCCGCTTATACGATAGAGATCGGGAATTCGTTCCAAATCTTCTCTATTAAAACGTCCATTATACTCGCTTACCGACATCCTACGTCTCTGTTACAGGGATACTTTGTGTTGTTTTGACCTTGAAAAAGGCTATTGCTTCCGAAAGTTGATCCGCCTGGCTCGAGAGTTCTTCCGCCATGGAAGCCATTTCTTCGCTGGCGCTGGCGTTCTGCTGGGTTACCTTATCCAGTTGGGTAATAGCCTTAACCACCTGCTCGGCCCCCGTGTTTTCTTCTCGGCTAGCGGCGCTTATTTCGGCGACCAAATCGGCGGTTTTTAGGATATCCGGAACCAGAAGGGCGATCTTTTTCCCCGCCAACTCCGAGATTTGGGTGCTTTCATGGGAAAGGGTCAAAATTTCGCTGGCCGCAGTTTGACTTCGTTCGGCGAGTTTTCGGACCTCGCTGGCTACCACGGCGAATCCCTTGCCCGCTTCTCCCGCCCGGGCGGCCTCTATGGCCGCGTTTAGAGCTAAAAGGTTGGTTTGTCGGGCTATCTCCTCTATGATATTTATTTTAGACGCTATTTCTTTCATGGCTCCCACGGCTTTTCCCACCGCCGACGCCCCTTCTTCAGCGTCCGCGGCGGCTTTGCGGCTAATAGCTTCGGTCGTGGATGCGTTATCCGTAATCTGCCGTATCGTTCCTGCCATTTCCTCCATGGAGGAAGAAACTTCCTCCGTACTGGCGGCCTGTTCTGTGGCCCCTTGACTAATCATTTGGGCCGACTCGCTCATTTGCCGACTTCCCCCCGAAACGTTTAAGGCCGAGGCTTGTACAACCCCCACGATTTCGGAAAGACTTTTTTGCATTTCGCCAAAAGAACTGGCTAACTGACCGATTTCGTTCCGCTGTTTGAATTGGAAACTCTGGTCCAAGTTGCCTTTGGAAATTTCCTCAGCGATTTTTGCCATGCTAATAATAGGAAAGGCGATGGATCGGGAAAAAAACAGGCTGAATAGGAATACCAAAATAGCTATAATAATAGAAGCTATAAATATGGATGTGGCCATAACGGAGGATTGGCTGTTCGCCATAGACAGGGCTTCCGAGGCCGCTTTAGCGCCCGAAACCGAATTGTCACTGAATAGTCTAATAGACTGGGCCAGGATATTTTTCCACCTTTGGTACTCCGGGCCATCTATTATTTCTAGGGCTCCTTTTTGTTTTCCCGTGCCCGCAAGGGTAAAGGCTTGGGACTCCAGATCTACCAATTTTTTATTCGCCTCATCCTGTTGGGCAAAAAGATTTTTAGTATCCTTATCAACCGCATTTTTTATAGCGTCGGCGATTACTCCGTCCATAAGGGCTCCGAAGTCATCGTACCGTTTTTGCCACCCCGGATCCTGGGTAAACACAAAATTGCGAACCGATTGGGTAAGTACCTCATCGTAGTATACGATAAGCCGAGCCCTATCCTTTTGTTCATAGTTTTGTTGGGCAAGGCTTGTCTTTTGGTTGATGGATCGAACCATCACCGTCATAACCAAACCGATAACCATGAGCAGAACCGAAATAAAGAGGAAGCCCCCCATGATTTGGTTTCTTAATTTTCCCCTACGCTCAGCTTTCATTATTTTCTCCTTTTCGAAGAATCGAAATCAGGACTTACGGCTAAAGGGAAATTTTCAAAGCTCCAAGGTTTTTGTAAAAGTCTGTTATCTTTACGAAAGCCTTCTCTGCTAACCCATAACCGCTTTTATCGTCGCCAATAGGGTTTCCTGTTGGAATGGTTTTGCCAAAAACGCGTTAGCCCCCAGGGATAGGGCTTCCTTTTTTAACGCCTCCTCATCCTGGGTCGTTAGAACTATGACGGGTATTTTAGAAATGCCGGGATCGGTTTTCTTTGCCTTAAGGAACTCGATACCGTTCATCTCGGGCATGTTAATATCCAGAATGATACAATCGGGCTTTGAAGTTTTTAGGGCCTCTAATGCTACCTTGCCATTTTCCGCTTCCACAATCGTGTGTCCCGAACCCTTTAGGGCAATGCTGATAATTTTTCGGATCGTGGTGGAATCGTCTACGGAAAGAAATATCATAACGGAAACCTCCAAATACACGGAACAATTTTGAGTCCCCTCTAAAAACCAATTGTTTTTAGAATTTTCTCAACCTTGCTTAAGTATACATTTTAATGGTCCGTCGCGAAAGGCCGATTGGGGGGAAACGTTGAAATTTCGAGAATCTCCGGGAAATTGAGAGCAATCGTCGGAGAAATTTGGGGTATTTTTGCGATCAACCCGTGTTTCCTCTTCGATTTTACATTATTTTAACCCCAAAAACCCTGGACAAAGGGGACTGTTGGAACCATAATTTAGACAGAATAAACATTTTTAAACAGGAACGGCCATGACGACCCCGGTGGAACGACAGACCCTTATCCTTTTGGTGGAAGATGACTTCCTGTCCGCCCAATTAATCCAGCAAATGCTAATTCGCAGTGGATTCACGGTCCGTCTAGCCTCGACGGTAAACGATGGTTTTCTTTTAGCGTTGGAACTACGACCGGACCTCATTTTGCTCGATGTTTTACTTCCCGATGGCGACGGGTTTACCCTCTGCGAAGCCATTAAAGCTGAACCCGCGTTGACCCAAATCCCCGTTATCTTTGTAACGAGTCTGGACGATGTGGAAAGTCGAATTCGAGGCCTATCCATCGGGGCGGTAGATTTTATTCAAAAGCCCTTCGCCCCCGAGGAAGTTCTGGCCCGGGTTCGGGTCCATATCAAAATTGCCCGGCAAACCAGACAATTAGCCGAAGTCCAATCGGAGCGTTTGAACGCTCTCCGGAACGCCCAGGGGCTTTTTAACACCGACCCGGCAACCCTACCGGGGGCCGGTTGCGTGGTTTTTTATCAGCCCATGGAAGAGGCGGGGGGAGATCAGTACGATATAATAGAATTGGGTAAGGATATCTACGGGTTCTTTGTGGCCGATATTGTGGGTCATGGGTTAGAGACGATTTTTTTGGCTACCGCTTTAAAGACCCTGTTCCGGGAAAACGCGTCCCTTCTCGATTCTCCCAGCGAAACCCTCTATATGATCAACCGATCTATCCGGCACCATATCAGCGGAGGACAGCACATGACCGCCTTTTACCTTATCCTCAATAGGGCGATGAAGCGGGTTTATTTTTCCAATGCCGGACATTTCCCCGTTCTTCTGGTCTCCGAGGACGGAAACGTAAGTCGGTTGACTACGGAAGGGGACGTTTTGGGCGCCTTCGCGGAGCCTCGATACCAGAGCGCCAACCATGAAATCCCACCGGGAAGCCGCTTCTGGCTGTACACCGACGGGATTTTGGAGGATTTTAACCGAGGGAGAACTTGGAAAGCCGGGTTAGAATTTCTGGAACACACGGTACATCGGTACCATGGGTTCCCCCTTTCTGAGTCCTTGGAAAGGGTGGTTGCGGAGATCCTTTCCCCTGGACCGGCGGAGGATGACCGGATACTATTGGCGGTAGACGGATGAACGAGGACATTATAATTTTAGAAAAATCAATTTTCGCGACCGATCAAAGGGCCCACAACCTCTGCTTGGAATTACGGGAATGTTTACGGGATATGCTGGGTCCCCAGGGGGTTAAGGAGCGGCTTTTTGCCATAGAGCTGGTGGCCCGGGAGGCGATTCAAAACGCCGTGGATTACGGATGCCAAAGGGATCCCTCTAAGCTCATCCGGTTTTCTGCCCGGATTATAGAAGGGCCTACCCTTCGGTTAACTATCAGCGATGATGGGCCGGGCTTTAACGTGGAAGAGGTTTGCCAACGGGAACTCGTCCAAGGGGAACCGGAGAGTTTTGGAAATGGTATTAAAATCATATCGGCCTATACCAATAGATACGCGTATCGTGACGGCGGAAGGACGTTGGAGGTGGATTTTATCCTCGGGGAGGGAAATTTGATGCAAGAAAAACCTAATACGGGCGTGTGGGTTCCCACGGTAAATTTAGTGGCCGCGAATATAAGCGCCGCGAAGGAGGAGGTCCGAAAACTGGTCGCCGGAAGCACGGGGGAATTTGTGGTAGACCTTTCCTCCGTTAGTATGGTGGACTCCAAGGGCCTCGGTCTCTTGATAGCGACGTACAATTCTCTGGAGCCAGAGGGGCGGACTATGCGAGTAATTGGGGCGAATAACGACCTGGTGGATCTTTTTAAGATGATGCGCTTCGACCGGCATATGAAGATCGGTTAGGGGGAGGTATGGCGGATTATGACCAAGAATTAATCGACACCTTTATTGAAGAATCCCGGGAGCATCTAGCTTCCATCGAAGAAGATCTGGTGGAACTGGAAAAACAGGGAGCGAATAGGGACGACGGGCTCATTAATAAAATTTTCAGGGCGGCCCATTCTATTAAGGGTGGCGCGGGCTTCTTTGAATTTAGGGTTATCAAAGAGTTGGCCCACAAGCTGGAAAATGTGCTGGACCTTATTCGATCGGGGAAGATGGTCCCGAATCCCGAGATTGTTACCATTCTTCTCCGGGGTTTTGATCGACTGTCCGCGTTGATCGAAGATTCGGGAAACTCCGATTCCCAGGATATATCCGAGGAATTGGTTGCCCTTATCGCTTTAGCGGACGAATATTCCCAGGGCCAGCGGCCGGAAAAGAGGATAGAAAAATTCAGCGTCCCCGGTTCCAGCCGAGAACTGGAGGCCGACAACGGGGAACTTAAGCGGGCCCAGGAGCGGGGGGAATCCATATTTTTGCTTCGTTTCGATCTGGTGCACGATGTACACCGTTTGGGTAAAACTCCCTTGGATATACTTCATTCCCTCGTTACGACGGGAGAGATCCTAGATAGTACCATCGACTTTCGTATGGTGGGCACCCTGGACGATGAAACCTCCGGGGACGACGTGCCCTTTTTGGTGTTATTCGCCAGCTCTTTGAGCGTCCGGGAGCTGTCGGAACGACACGAAATTCCCCCGGAAGGGATTACCCTCCTCAGGCTCGCTACCACGGCCCCTGGGGCGGCCCCCGCAAAGGCCACGGTATCCGCCACCGAACCAGGGGCCAAGTCGGCCCCCGAACCGGTCGTAAATTCCGCTGGCGGGGGCCCTTCGGCGGCCGTTGGCACGGAAAAGTCCGGGGCTACGGAAACGCAAACCCAGGGGGGACCAGGGAAACCGACCCTTGTGGTCGGCGTGAAACCGGCCTTAGAAAAGGAGGCCCCCAAAACCAGCGCTCCTGCCCAAAGCGCCTCCGTCAGCACGGCAGAAAACGAGACCGTCCGGGTTTCCGTGGGGGTCTTAGACGAATTGATGAACCTTTCCGGGGAACTGGTTTTGGTACGGAACGAATTGACCGATGGGGCCAACCGGGGCGTCTTGGGGGCGGTGCAGGCGGCCTTGCAACGGATGAACACCGTAACTGCGGGGATTCAGGACGCAGTTACCCGGAGCCGGATGCAGGGGGCCTCGACCCTCTTTTCCCGGTACCAGCGGACGGTCCGGGATTTAGCCCGGGACCTGGGTAAGGAGATAGAACTTAGGGTTTCCGGGAAGGAAACGGAACTGGATCGGAGCCTTATCGAATCCCTATCGGACCCCTTAACCCATTTGGTCCGAAACGCTTGCGACCATGGTATAGAGCTACCGGAGGTCCGCCGAAGGGCAGGCAAGGCCGAACGGGGTATCATTAGCCTTTCGGCGGCCCACGAGGCGGGTCAGGTGGTTATTGAGGTCACCGACGACGGTAAGGGGATCGACGCGGACGCAGTGGGGGCCAAGGCGGTTTCCATGGGCTTGGTAACCCAAGAACGGCTGGCCCTGATGTCCCCCAAGGAAAAACTCTACCTAATCACGCTCCCCGGTCTTTCAACGGCCAAACAGGTTTCCGATTTATCGGGCCGAGGGGTCGGTATGGACGTGGTTAAAGCGAACGTGGACCGTCTGGGCGGCCGAATCGACATCGATTCCCAACCGGGGCAAGGTTCTAAGGTACGCATCACCCTGCCCCTCACCCTGTCTATTATTCCCGCCCTTATCGCCGGGGTGGGGAACGAACGTTTCGCCCTGCCGCAAGCGGCGGCGGCGGAACTTCTGCACATCCGGGCCCCCGACGTACAACGGCGGATAGAGCGGGTTGGGGATCGGCCGGTACTGGTTCTACGGGGAGAGGTCCTCCCCCTGGTCCGACTGGCCGACGCCATCGGTATGGAACGGATTTTCGAAGACCCCGAAACGGGGGAGCAAATACGCGATCGCCGACAGAGGGTGGATGACCGCCGTTCCGCATCTTCGGATCCGGATAGGATACGTTTGGCGAAAAAAATTGAAAAATGGGACCGTTCAGGGGAGGATCGACGCTTTCACGCCACGGGGGATTATCGGGTAATCGTGGTTCGCGCTTCGGCCTTCCGGTACGGTGTCATTGTGGACGAACTGTTCGACACGACGGAGATCGTGGTGAAGCCCCTGGGGAAACATCTAAAAAACCTAAAGGAATATTCCGGGGCGACCATTTTAGGGGATGGAACGATCGCGTTAATCATCGATCCTGCGGGGTTAGCCTTAACAGCGGGACTGACCACCGCGGGGGAAGGTCGGAGTGTGGAAGAAGCGGACGAGGACCAGGGGGTTGACGAATCCAAGGGCTGGCTTTTGTTTCACAACGGGGAAACGGAACAGTGCGCCATGTCCCTGGAGGCGGTGGAACGGGTAGTCCGGGTGGATCCCACCCAGATTGATCCCATTGGGAAGGATCTGTTTTTACGGATGGACGGCGGGTCCCTCCCGGTCTTTCCGGTGGCCTCTTTTACCGGCCTTACTCCCCTATCATGGAAAGACGCTTCAGCCTGCGTCATTTGCCACGCGTCGGGCCATCGGTTTGGATTTTTAGCTTCCCCGCCGGTGGATTCGATAGCCGCAGAAACCAACCTGGACGATCGGTCAATCCAACGAGTCGGACTCATGGGAACTGCGGTAATCCAGGGGCAAACCACCGTGGTGATCGACCCCGAGGGGGCCCTTTCGGTCTTAAAACCCGAATGGTTTTCCAAAACCGGTTTCCAAGGAAAAACGTCTCCACCACCGGGGAAAAAAGACCTGCCCAGGGAAGCCGACCCCCCAATTGCCGAACCAGTGCCCTCGGATTCAGAAGCACCCTTGTTGGTGGTTGCCGAGGATTCAGATTTTTTTAGGACCATGATAGCCGAGATCCTCGGTACCGCCGGCTATAGGGTGCGGGCCGCCGTGGATGGTCAAGAGGCCCTGGAAAAAATACGAGATTTGGGGGGCGAGGCGGCCCTGGTGGTTACGGATGTGGAAATGCCCCGACTGGATGGTCGGGGGTTAACCCAAAAAATTAGGGAAGAATTCCCCGATCTCCCCGTCATCGCCCTTACATCCCTGGCGTCGGAGGAGGATGAAAAAAACCTTAGGAACGCGGGGGTCCAAAAGTACCTGGTAAAATTAGATAGGGACGAACTCCTTGGGAGTATCGAATCGATTTTAAACGCGAAGGAGCGGATATGAAACTGATGGATAACATGAAAACCCGGGTTAAGCTCATTGGGGCTTTTATACTCATGGCTCTTATCGCCGGTATCGTGGGCGTCTTTGGCATTATCGGTATGAGGACCATAAGCCAGGGGGATGAAAAAATGTACTCTCATATCGCGGCGCCCACGAGCCTATTGGTATCGCTCATGGACGATTACGCCTCGATTCGAATAGGCTTTCGTGACGTGATCCTGGAGTCTACGCCAGCGGCCAGGGACAAGAGCCACGCGGCTATCGATTCGGCGTGGCAAAAATTTCAGGAGACGGGGAAACAATTCTCCAGCACCCTCCTAACGGATACGGGAAAGGCCCACTGGAACGACGCGTTGAACGCCATGGCAAAATACGTCACCTACAGCGATCAGGTTCTTGCCCTCGCTAACGCTGGCAATAAGGACGTGGCCTATTCTGTTTTAACTGGTCCTGCGGCGGACCTTTCCCAGACCGCCAGAACAAACTTGGATTGGCTGGCCAACCAAAAATCGGAGTTGGGGAAAGCGACCTCGGAGGGAAACTCTTCCCTATCGAATTTACTCACCCTGATACTTATCGCCGTCATCGTCGTGGGTATGCTCTTTTCTATAATTATCGGTAGCGTTATGGCCGCGTCGATCGCCAAACCTTTGGCGAGCGGCGTAGACCTGGCCAAGGCCATAGCCGATGGGGATCTAACCCAGCAGGTAGCGATTAAACGGAAGGATGAGATCGGGGTGTTGGCGGACGCGTTGAACCAGATGTCTAGCAATTTACGGGCCATGTTTAAAAGCGTGGTCGACGGTGTTCAAACCCTGGCGTCCGCTTCCACGGAGCTTACGGCTATCTCAAAAGAAATGACCGCCGGAGCGGAGTCCACCAGCGCTCGGGCCAACACGGTGGCCGCAGGGGCGGAGCAAACCAGCCAAAATATGGGCGGGGTTTCGGCGGCTATGGAACAAACCACGGTGAACCTTTCCACCGTGGCCACCGCCTCGGAAGAAATGACCGCCACCATTGGGGAAATCGCCTCCAACGCGGAAAAGGCGCGCCAGGTTACCGCAGAGGCGGTGAATTCGGCCCAACGGGTTTCCGGGACCATGGACAGCCTTGGGACGGCGGCTAAGGAAATCGGCAAGGTTACCGAGACCATCAGCGCTATCTCTTCCCAAACGAATTTGCTCGCCCTCAACGCGACTATCGAAGCCGCCCGAGCTGGAGCGGCGGGTAAGGGCTTCGCGGTGGTGGCCAACGAGATCAAGGAGTTGGCTCGGCAAACCGCGACGGCCACCGAGGACATCAAGGCCCGTATCGAGGGAATTCAGTCCTCCGCGGGCAACGCGGTGAACGATATTGGTTCCGTAACCGAGGTAATACGGCAGGTTAACGAAATAGTTTCGGGAATCGCGGCGGCCATTGAGGAACAATCGGCGGTAACGAAGGATATCGCCACCAACGTGGCCCAGGCATCCCGGGGCGTGGAGGACGCCAACCGCAACGTGGCCGAAGCATCCAAGGCGGTCAATTCCATGGCCCAGGATATAGCCGAGGTGAACCAGGCGGCGGGGGACATGTCTAACTCCAGCTCCCAGATCCTGGTTTCCGCGGAGGATCTGGCGAAGCTTTCGGAACAATTACGGTCCATCGTCCAGCGTTTTAAGATTTAAGTTGCGCGATTATGAGCGATAACCAAATTGATAAAACCACCGACACGGTGATGTTGGTGGTTTTCGCCGCAGGTAACTCCCTTATGGCCTTTGACGCCCGATCGGTGGGAGAGGTATTACGGCTTCCGCCGATCCGGAAGGCCCACGGTGCGGCGCCCTACGTAATGGGGGTAGCAAACCTCCGGGGACGGATTATCACCGTCTTGGATCTGGAAAAAAAGCTGGGCCTTCCGGCCTCCGAGGTGGTGGAACCGAGGCTTTTGGTGATAGAAGACCAGGGAGGTGAAGCCATTGGGGTGTACGTGCCCGAACTAAAGGACGTTATTCAGGCTGAGACCACGGAGTTGCAGGGCATTACCACGGATATACGGGGTGCCGATCCGGATCTTTTTATTGGTATTCTTCGGAGAGACGATACCCTTGTGGCTCTGCTGGATCCCCAGCGCGCTTTGGCGGTTTCATGATATCGGTTTTAGTGGTAGACGATACGATTCTGTATCGGAAATCGGTGTCCGATATTCTTACAACCATACCGGATGTTCGCGTTGTGGGTACCGCTCCCAACGGAAAAATTGCCCTTTCTCGGATTGCCCTCCTCAAACCGGACCTGGTGACCCTGGACGTGGAAATGCCGGAGATGAACGGCATCGAGGTGCTCCAGGAAGCCCGGAAGGCGGGGCTTGGGTGTTCCTTCCTGATGGTCTCCGCCCTGACCAAGCAGGGAGCGGAATTGAGTCTACGGGCCCTGGAATTGGGGGCCCTGGACGTGGTTCCTAAGCCCGACGGGGAAGTTATTACGAGGGATGATTTTACCCTGGATCTACGAACCAAGGTAGAGGCTCTGGCTCGACGGGGGGAAATTCACAAAATTCTCAGTAGGGGGGGGCACCCTCAAGACCAACGGGGGCCGGTGAGCCCCGACGGGGTTTCGGATCGGGGCGTTGAACCGCGTACCCGTCCCATTGGTTCCATAAACCCTGGTCGTGCCGGATCGCCGACCCAGAAACCGGAAGTGTTAGCCATCGGGGTCTCCACCGGCGGACCCGCCGCCCTTATGGATCTAATCCCCGCCCTGCCGGCGGACCTCCCCGTCCCCGTTGTAATTGTACAGCACATGCCTCCCCTCTTTACGGCCTCCTTGGCAAAAAGTTTGGAAGGCCGGGGAAAACTCCCGGTCAAGGAAGGCGAAAACGGCGAAGTGGTGCGGCCGGGGGTCGTGTACATCGCCCCGGGGGGAAGTCACATGCGCGTAGACCTGGGCGCCGACGCGATTACCAAAATTATCCGTATTACCAGCGATCCGCCGGAAAACAACTGTCGGCCCAGCGTGGATTATCTATTTAGATCCGTGGCCCGGCACTTTTACGGTAGAGCTCTGGCGGTGGTCATGACCGGTATGGGAGAAGACGGAGCCCGTGGGGCGGGGGAGATTCAAAAGGCGGGCGGTGAAATTTTAGTCCAAGACGAGGATACTTCCGTGGTGTGGGGAATGCCGGGAGCCGTGGTTCAGCGGGGATTCGCGGACGGAGTCTATCCTTTGCCGGCCCTGGCGCAGGAAATAACCAAGAGGATCCTGTGACGATGGCCACCCTATTACCCGAAGAATTCGTCGTGTACGCTAAATTGATCCGCGAATTGACGGGTATTGCCCTGGATTCATCCAAGGCCTATTTGATAGAAACCCGGCTAGAGCCCCTTTTGCGGGAACTGGACCTAAAGGGTTATTCGGAGTTGTATTACCGTATCAAAGGAGACGCCTCCGGGGCCCTGGCTCGCAAGGTGATCGACCGAATTACCACCCAGGAAACCTCTTTTTTCCGGGATTCTTCCCCCTTCGAGATGCTTAAATTTAAAATACTTCCGGATCTGATCGACGGGCGAAAAAAAACACTTCCCCCGGGGACCAAGGTGCCGATCCGGATTTGGAGCGCCGCCTGTTCCACGGGCCAGGAAATTTATTCAATCCTTATAGCCTTAAAAGAGGTACTTCGGGATTTTTCGGCCTATAACCTGCGGGTCCTTGGAACCGATATTTCCGATTTCGCCATCGCTCGGGCCAGCAGGGGAGTGTATCCCCCCGGAGAAATCGTGCGAGGCCTGCCCAAGGATCTGTTGGATAAGTATTTTATCCCCGAAGATGGGTCCTACCGGATTACGGATGAACTGCGGGCCTACGCGACCTTTAAACGGTGGAACCTCTTTGACGATTTTTCATCCTTTGGTCGGTTCGACATTGTTTTTTGCCGTAATGTGGCCATTTATTTTACCGACGCGGACAAAAAGAGTCTTTTTGAACGGATTGAACGGGTGATGGAACGGGATGGAGCCCTGATCGTGGGTTCCACGGAATCTTTATTAGGAACGATCCAAACGCTGGAAGCCAAACGGTACCTCCGGTCGGTCTATTACCAACGGAAATTGTAGGATTGGGGTTGCCACATGAAACGGGTATGCGTGGTAGAGGACGATAGGCTTGAACTTTTGGGACTTCGGACCCATTTAATGGAACTGGGCTTTGCTGTGGTCCTGGAAACCGATCGATCCGAAGGAACCCTGGACCTACTGGAGAAAATTCCTACCGATTTAGTATTGATAGATATAGGCCTTTCGGATTCCACAGATGGTATTGATTTGGCGTCGAAAATTAAGGAACGTTTTGGCCTACCCATCATCTTTGTTACCGGACAAACGGATACGGCGATCATTCAACGGGCCCAAACCTGCGAACCCTACGGCTATATCGTAAAACCCTTTAGCCCTGCGGTTCTCGAAGCGACCCTGACCACCGCGTTGAACCTCCACGAACTGCGCCGCCGGTCCGATCTCTTGGAAGCTCAGCTCTGGGATAAGGAACAGAAATTACTGGAGGCAGTGCAGGTGGCGGAAAGAGCAAGCCAGGCTAAGAGCGAATTTCTCTCTTCCATGAGCCACGAACTCCGTACCCCCCTGAATGCCATACTCGGTTTTGGGCAACTGCTCGACATGGATACCACGGGGGAATTGAATTCCACCCAAAAATCGTACATCCAGGAAATCCGTGCCAACGGTCAACTGTTATTGCAACTTATAGGAGATATCTTGGATCTTTCAAAAATTGAGGCGGGAAAGATAGATATTACGAAAAAGCCCTTGGATTTAAACGCCCTTTTATCGGGGATTCCTGAAACCCTCTGGTCCCTGTTGGATAAACAGGGTGTTACAATGGAACTATCCTTGGAACCAAAGCTGGGAATTCTTGAGGCCGACGAAATGCGGCTCCGTCAGATCCTGTATAATTTGCTTTCCAACGCCATAAAATTTACCGAACCGGGTAAAAAAGTTGGCTTGGAAGCCCACGCCCAGGGGAATCGGGCGGTTCTTACCGTATGGGACCAGGGGATAGGGATCGCCGAAGAGGATAGGGAGCGGATCTTTAAGCCCTTTGAACAGGTCCAAAGGCCCGAGGCTTTGGCGCAGGGAACCGGGCTGGGGCTGACCATTACCAAGCATCTGGTGGAACTCCATGGCGGAACTTTGGAATTGCAAAGCCGGGTGGGTCAAGGGAGCCGTTTTACCGTTATTCTTCCGGGCCGTAGGGAAGACCGTCGAAAAGGACCCTCCGCGGTCTCCTCGATAAGCGACCAGGGGGGTAAAAAAGGCCAAAGCATCCATCCCCTATCCATCCTCGTGGTGGAAGATAACACGGTAAACCAAAAATTAATCCAAGCCATACTGCGAACCCTGGGTTTCCAAGCTACCGTAGCCGGTTCGGGGGAAGAGGCTGTGCAAGCGGTGGTAAACGCGGCTGGAACGCCTAAGAACCCCGGCAGTCCCAGGGATCCGCCGCCCTTTGATTTGATTTTGATGGATATCAGCCTTCCGGGTATCGATGGCATCGAGGCGATGAAACGGATCCGCGCCCAGGTCCCTGCGTACGCGCGTCCTTTTAGGCGGAGTTCCGACGGGGTACCCCGAATCATCGCCCTGACCGCCCACGTGATGAAGGAAGATCAAGATCATTTTATCGCCGAAGGAATGGACGGAGTACTGACCAAACCCATAGACGTGGATAAATTGAAGGAGCTGTTGAACGCCCCGGTTTCTCCACCGCAAAAAAACGAAGGGCTCCCCAAGCCGGAGGAAAAGGCCTACGATCCCGAGGCGGTCGCTAAGGAATTGACCCTGCCCCCCGACGTATTCGGATCCCTTTTGGATTATTTTTTTACCCAGGTAGAAAAATCCTACATGACCGAATTAGCCCAGGCTATAGAAGCGTCGAATTTTGATGAAATGAGAAAAACAGCCCATAAATTGCGGGGAAATGTGGCGAACCTCCGGTTTAAAACCTGCGCGGACCTGTTACGGGAAATTGAAAATGCCGCAACCCAAAAAGAAACCTTGGACTACACGAAACTTTATGATACCCTTAGAACAAGGTTGGAAACCCTGCGGGTCCAGCTTGGATACGGAAAGTAACGGAGCGTGAAATATAACATGTCGATCATAAGCCTGCGGAACGTAAAAAAGAATTATCCCCTAGGAAAGACCACCGTGGAAGCGGTAAAGGGTGTCAACTTTGAAATACAGAAGGGGGACTTTATCTCCATCGCCGGACCCTCGGGATCGGGGAAAACGACGATCCTCAACCTCATAGGGTGCATCGACACTCCTACCGAGGGGGTGGTGGAAATAGATGGGGTAGAAACCTCCCGTTTATCGGATCGAGAAATTACCACCCTCCGGCACCGGACCGTGGGCTTTATATTTCAATCCTTTAACCTGATCCCCGTACTCAACGTGTACGAAAACATCGAGTTTCCCCTTCTTATTGGGGAAACGGGGATTTCAAAGAAGGAACAAAAAGAGTGGATTTCCTTCCTAATGAACGAGGTGGGGCTGACCCAATGGGCCAAGCACCGGTCCAACGAGCTTTCCGGGGGCCAGCGGCAACGGGTAGCCATAGCCCGGGCGTTGGTGACAAAGCCAAAAATCGTTTTGGCCGACGAACCCACGGCGAACCTGGACTCGGCCACCGGCGAAGCGATTCTGGAACTTATGAAAAAAATGAACCAGGAACTCCAAACCACCTTTGTGTTCAGTACCCACGACCAAAAAATCGTGGACCTGGCGGACCATGTTATCCGCCTTAAAGATGGCCTGGTAACCGAGGACTATCACAGAACGTAAGGGGCGGGATTGGGCCGATGGGATTGGCCGACGGATTTGGGTCCGCGCTTTTCCCTTGACGGCGTCGGTAAAACATCACTACAGTCTATATATGGAATACCAGGACGTTCAGGCCCCGTTCAACCTCCTTTCCCCCGATTTGGTCGCCGAATGCGTAGAAGAAGCCTACGGGATTAAACTTCAAGCCCTGGTGTTCCCCTATCCGAGTTATGTAAACCGGGTATACGGCCTTCGGGACCAGGATGGCGTCGATTATGTGGTTAAATTTTACCGTCCAGGCCGATGGAGCCAGGAAGCGATAGCCCAAGAGCATCGGTTTCTCTTTCAATTGGCGGACGCCGAATGTCCGGTGGTGCTTCCCCTACGGGATCAGGAAGGTTTGAGCCTTCAAACCTTGGCCTTGGAAAGTTCCGACGGTACGGAAATCCTTTTTCCGTTCGCCCTGTTTCCCAAGCGGGGCGGCCGGAGTTTTGACGCGGAACGGGATGAGGATTGGCTTCGCCTGGGGGCTCTGGCGGGCAGGATCCATAGCGTGGGCCGCTGGGAGCCCGCGCCGGATCGATGGGCTTTAAAACCGGGGCTTTTGGAAACCTACGCGGGAGAACTGTTGAGCCAGGGTTTGGTCCACAGCGAAAGCGAGGGGGATTTTAAAACCGTTTGCTCCGCCGCCGCGGGAGTTTTTGATACCCTTTTGCAGAGGTGCCGATTTTTCCGAATTCACGGGGATTTTCATCGGGGAAATATCCTTGATCGGGGCGAAGACGGGCTCTTGCTTATCGATTTTGACGATATGTGCCAGGGCCCTGCGGTGCAGGACCTTTGGCTCCTTCTCCCCGGTCATGTTCGGGAATCCCAACGGGAGTTAAACCTCATCGTGGAGGGGTACGAGGAATTTTCGGAATTCGACCGGCGGGAATTGGGGCTTATCGAAGTCCTGCGGTTTTTCCGGATGGTCCATTTTCTCCGCTGGCAGGCCCTGCAACGATTTGACGAAGCCTTTCAAAAAACCTTTCCCAATTGGGGAAGCCGTACGTTTTGGATAAAGGAAGTGGAGGACCTCCGGGATCAATTAGACGAAATAGCCTTTTCTTAATTTCTATTTTTTTAGTATGATCCTTTTTCTATGGATAAAAAAAATTGGGAAGCCTTTGGGAGACTCCGGGAAGGGTACAAAAAATATGTGTTCGATTTGGCCGAATCGGTTCCCGCTTTAGCGACCGCTCAAAAACGGTTGATAGCCCAACGCGTCGGCGGCGTTTTTCCGTTGGACACTTCGGTGGTGTATAATCGGTCCCTGGACGAGGTGGGCGAAGAGGACCAGATCAAACTGATTTTGGTGGCCGATAATCCGGGGCGTCGGGAGCAGGAAGCGGGGAATCGACGCTATTTGGTGGGCCCTTCGGGGAAATTGGCGGGTACTTTTTTTAAAAACCACGGAGAATTGGGGATCGATTTTACAAAGAACGTTATCATTTTGAATAAAACGCCTATCCATACCCCCCGGACCGGGGACCTTAAAGAACTACTTCGACTGGGAGGCCAGGAGGTGGCCCGGGCGGTGGAGGACTCCCAGCGGGCCATGGCGGCTTTTATCCACGATTTTCACGGGGCCTTGCGGACGGTCCAGGGGGAGCGTATCCCCCTGTGGATCATCGGGTATTCGGAGCTGGGGAAACTCTTTGCCCCCTTTACCCGTGCCATGGCTACCCTGTATCCTCCGGGGGACCCCCTTAGGGAAGGGATCTTCCTTTTTCGCCATTTTTCCATGAATCAATTTACCGTGGACCTCCGACGTCAGAGAAGGGAGGGGGAATCCGTACCGGAGGCCCTGGAGCGCATAGGTTCCGCGTATCGTCAAAAAATATTTGGATGGTAGAATGATCTTTAAAAACCTGTTTGATGACAAAATTTTCTATAAAAATCTCATCCTAATCGCCGTTCCCATTATGGTGCAAAATTTGATCAACGCCTTCGTGAACATGCTGGATACGGTAATGATCGGCCAGTTGGGGACCGTGGAAATCGCGGCGGTCGGTCTGGGGAACCAGGTTTTCTTTCTCTACAATATGATCCTCTTTGGTATCAGTTCCGGGGGCGCCGTGTTTACGGCCCAATATTGGGGGAAGGGGGATATCCGGGGGATCCGGCGGGCCACCGGTTTTTGCCTGACCTTGGGGCTTTCGGTGGCCCTTCTCTTCACCCTGCTGACGGTTCTGGCGCCCGAAGCGGTGATAGGCTTTTACTCCGCCGATGGGGCGGTCATTAAGGCCGGGGCGGCGTATATCCGAACCCTGGCCCCCAGTTTTATTCCCTTTTCTATTAGTTTTGTGTTTACCCTGATGATGCGGTCCACCGAACGGGTCCGGCTTCCCATCGTCACCACCCTGGTGGCTCTAACCATCAACCTGGTCCTCAACTATCTGCTGATCTTTGGAAAGGGTCCCTTTCCCGCCCTCGGCGTGGTAGGCGCCGCCATAGCCACGGTAATTGCCCGGTTTGTAGAAATGGGTATTTTGGTCGCCTACAGTTACGAAAAGAAATATCCCCTCGCCGGATCGATCCGGGAACTCTTTGATTTTTCGGTCCCCTTTATCCTCAACTTTCTCCGTATCGCCCTTCCGGTGATGGTCAACGAACTTCTCTGGTCCCTGGGAATAACGATGCAAAACGTGATTTTCGCCCGGACCGGTACGGACGCCATTGCGGCCTTCAACATAACTAATACGGTGTCCCAGCTTACCTGGGTGTTTTTTATGGGAATTGGAAACGGCGCCGGGGTGCTTATCGGGAAGAAAATCGGGGCAGGGGAGGAACAAACCGCCCGGGACTACGCCCGCCGTATTACCATTTTTGGCCCCCTCACGGCGGTGGGCGCATCCCTCATCCTGATCCCCCTCTCCTGGACCCTCCCGTTCCTCTTTAGGGTCAACGATTCGGTTTTTTCGATCATTTCCGGGATGTTTATAATCCTATCCTTGGTGTACCCGTTCCGGGCCTTTAATATGTCCATGATCATCGGGGTGTGTCGGGCGGGAGGGGACACGGTTTTTAGCGTTATTTACGATATTCTCTTTATGTGGGCCGTTACCCTTCCCTTGGCCGCGGCGGCATCCTTTATTTTCAACGCTCCGGTATGGTTTATTTATCTTTGCATCGCCATGGAAGACCCGCTGAAAATGATCTTTGGATTGGCCCGCCTGCGGTCGGGGAAATGGTTGCGGAACGTTACGGTCAGTAGGTAATAATTACCGCGTGGAATTTAAGGGGAATGGACCCGGTGTTTTTTATACTATGGCTGGCGCCGTCCCCGGTAACCACCACATCCCCCGGCTTTACGGGCTTTTCCGTACCGTTATCCACTACGGTCCCCGTTCCCTCCAGGATGATGTAGTACTCGGTTTCCGAATCGTGGCGGTGTTCTCCGATGGATGCCCCCGGGGGCAGGGTAATTTCTGAAAGGAGACGGGCATTCTTCATGGTCGCCCCGTCAACCAGGTTGATGAGGGTGGTGGTCCCCTCTCCGCCCCGCATCTTTTCTTTCAGCTCAATCTTCATTTCGTGTCGATGGATAATCATGGTGGTTTTCCCTCCAAACAATATGATAAATGAAAGTATAGCATACATCCACGGTATCGTGTTGCCACGGTGAAGGGACCGGTATACACTGGGCCATTATGATTGATATTAGAAGCGATACGGTAACCAAGCCCACCGACGCCATGAGGGCCGCGATGGCTCGGGCGGAGGTCGGGGACGATGTGTACGGCGACGATCCCACGGTCAACGAACTGGAAGCCTACGGGGCGGAGCTAACGGGGAAGGAGGCCTCCCTTTTTGTTCCCTCGGGGACCTTTGGAAACCAGCTCGCCCTCTTTACCTGGTGTAAACGGGGAAGCGAAGTCATCTTGGGGGAGGAATCCCACATTATCCAGCACGAAGCGGGGGCCGCGTCGGTTATAGCGGGTGTGCAGACCCGAACCGTACCGGCCAAGGACGGTCGGCTGAACGGCGAAATGGTGGAAGCGCGGATCCGGGGGAAGGATATTCATTTCCCACCCACGGCCCTTATCTGCCTAGAAAACGCCCATTCCTCGGGCCGGGTGGTTCCCCTGTCGGATATGGACGCGATCCGAGCGGTCGCCGATAGGCACGCCCTGCCCATCCATTTGGATGGGGCCCGGCTCTTCAACGCCGCCGCCGCCCTGGGCGTCAGCGCCCGGGAAATCGCCCAACGGGCCGATTCGGTAATGTTCTGCCTATCCAAGGGCCTATGCGCCCCCATCGGTTCCCTGCTGGCGGGGAAGCGGGAATTTATTGAACGGGCCCGACGGAACCGAAAAATCATGGGCGGCGGGATGCGCCAGGCGGGGATCCTCGCCGCGGCGGGCTTGCTGGCTCTGCGGGATATGACCGGCCGCCTAACGGAGGACCATCGTCGGGCCCGCCTTCTTGCCCAGGCTTTGGCCACCATCCCCGGCGTCCAGATCGATCCTTCCACGGTGGACATCAATATGGTGTTTTTTACGGTTCCCAAGACCCGGGACTCCGAAACCGCCCGTCGGGTTATGGCCCAGCTACAAGAGCACGGCATCCTGGCCAATGCGCCGGAAGAGGGGGTCTTCCGCTTCGTGACCCATTACTGGATCACCGACCAGGATGTCTCCCGCATTATCGAAACGAGCCGCCGGATTTTTGCCTAAGGGGGGCCGAAACCGTGGGAAAGCCCGCCCTACGGTAGGGATGAAAAGCGAGCCGAAAAAACGTGGGAGAGCCGCATCAGTTGCGTTACCTCTAGCTTCATGGATTCGGTGAATTTTGACGGGTCCGCCCTGCGGCTGACAAGCTTGAAGGGCAGGCCCTCCCCTTGTAGGGCATACATAGCGTTTACCGGGTACAGTTGATACTCGATCACCGAGGCCAGGCCGATGAACGTCTGCAGTTCCTCCGCCAACTCGCCGTGTTTTTCCCAATGGGCGCAGAGCCAGGTATAGAGATCCGCGTGAAAATTGGTCATGATACCCGAATACCCCGCCGCTCCAGCTCGTAGGGAATCCAGCAGGGTCGCCGCGTTGGCGTTGAAAAGCTTAAAATTCGATCCCTTGGCTATTTCTAGTTTTGTTTTAATGTCCCCCATCCGACAACTGGTATCTTTAAGGAATCCGAAACGTCCGGACTCGACGACCAAACGGGTAATTTCAGGGGAAATCAGCCGCTTGTACGGATGAGGGCACTCGTAAAACCCCAGAAGCGTATCGTCGGGCATTTTTTTTAAAAAATGATCTAGGTTTTTTTTGAAAACTTCATCCCCCTCGTCGTGCCGGGCAAAGCGGTTGGAGATCAGCACCACCGCTTGGACTCCCGTGTCGGCCATCATTTTGGCTTCCTCTATTTGGTCCGCCGGGTCGTCCGCCACGTGGCCGGAGGCGATCACCGGGACCCGGCCCGCGGCGAAGCGGACACAAGCCCTGGCAAGATCGAGCCGTTCCCTCAAACTTAAAAAGAACATTTCGCTGGACTGGCAGACGGCGAACAACCCCGCCACGCCCCGTTGTATATACCAAGAAATCAGTTTTTCCAGGGTCTCGTAATCTATCGTGCCGTCCTCGTTAAAGGGGGTGATCATGGTCGGCCAGACGCCGTTCGCGATGGTTCTTTCTTTCATAATGGGCTCCTTATTTTAACCCCGCCAAATGGGGAATGAACAACACCAATTCGGGAATGTAGGTGATGATAAATAAAACGATAATGATTACGCCGACCATGGGCAGGATTTCCTTGATGATATCCTTGAGGGGTGTCTTAGATATCCCTGAAACAACAAAAAGCAACATTCCAAAGGGGGGTGTGGAAAGGCCGATCATCATATTAAGAACGATTACCACCCCAAAATGAGTAAGGTCAATTCCAAGCGTGTTGATGAGGGGAATGACGATCGGTATGAAAACGAGGGTAATAGCCATGGTATCGATGAACATCCCCAAAATTAAAAAGGCAATATTTATGATGAGGAGCATGACGTACTTGTTATCCGTGATCCCTAAAAGCAGGTTCGCCACCAGGGCTGGAATTTTTTCAATGGCCACAATATAGGAAAACGCGTAGGCGCATCCGACCAGAAGGGAGAGGGTCCCCGTGGCCTTTACCGTATTGACGAGCACCTGTTTAATATCCTTCCAACCGAAGGCCCGGTAAAAAAGAACCGATATAAATAAGGCATAGGTCGCCGCCAGGGCGCCCGCTTCGGTAGGCGTAACAACCCCGGTGTAGATACCCCCTAAAAGGACCACCACCGAAAACAGCGCGGGTATAGAACGAAGGGTAAGGGCGATGAATTCCTTCGCCGGCAGTGTGACCCCCTCGGGGTAGTTGCGTTTCTTCGCTATAACCGCCGTATAGGCCATCAACGCAAAACCGATAAGAAGCCCCGGGATTATACCCCCTAAAAACAAAGCCCCAATGGACGCCCCGGAAAGCATGGCGTAAAAAATCATTGGGATGGAGGGTGGGATTATGGGACCGATGGTGGCCGACGCCGCCGTGATTGCGCAGGAATAGCCGTCGTCGTACCCCTTTTCCCGCATGGCGGCTATCTCCATGCTTCCCAGGCCCGAAGCGTCGGCCAAGGCCGAACCGGTCATCCCGGAGAAAATGATAGAGGCTACCACGTTGACGTGTCCCAGGGCGCCTTTCTTCTTACCGACCAGCGCATTGGCGAAGGAAAAGATCATATTGGTAACCTTCCCCGAGTTCATTATCTCCGCCATGAACACGAAAAGAGGTACGGCGATCAGGATAAAACTGGAATTCATGTTGGTAAGGAATTGGGTCGCCACCATGCCGATGGTGGTACCGGGTCGCGTGGCGAGGGCAAAGTAAAAGATTGAAGACATCATCATCCCTACGCCTATGGGTATGCGGATTAAAAAAACGACCACAAAGGAGAGGAAAAACACCATAAGCGCGAGGTTCATGCGGCGCCCCCGGTTTTAAGCGGACCTAGGTCTTTGGCCAGGTCGATTACTATTCTGACGATCATATCCACCAGGAAAATCATAAAGGGAAAGAAAACAATATTCATCGGGATGAGCAAAACGTCGGATTTTTTATAGGCCATAAAGGATACGTACTTCCAGGAAGGAACGAGGGCAATGACGAAAGCAAACAGCATCAGAACGTTTCCAGCGATCCGCATGGCCTTTTGAAGTCGGGGACTGCAGACGTCGTACAGCATGCTAAACGCCACGTGGTTGTTCTCCCTTTTCGCGTACAAGCCCCCTAGGAGGGCTGTCCAGACAAAGCACATGAGGGATAGTTCTTCGGGCCATAAAAGGGGTTTAAAGAAATACCGAGCCACGATTTGGGTCATAAAAGAAACGAAGAGGACGATAAAAGTAGTTACCGGGATGTACAGTTCGATCAGGTCTACGAAAAAACGTCCGACCTTCGCCAACGGCGTGGGGATACTCATCGACTACCTTCCTATTAGGATAGATATGGGGGCATTCCGAGAGGAGAGCCCCCAGCGAGGGGCGGTCGAAGTTTAGTATCGGCCGCCTGAATCCATTATTTAATTTTTTGGATTTCGTCGTACAGAGCCAGATCCCAATCCTTAGAAAGATCCTTCCCTTCGGTGAGGTAATAGTTCTTGGCGTAGGCCGCGAAAGCCGCCCTGTCGGGATTGTCGATAACGGTGATGCCGTTATCCCGGAAGAACTGGAGCAGATTTGCCTCGTTATCCTGAACGGTTTTATCGCAGAACTGCCGAGCCTTTTCCACGGCCTGTAGAACCCAATCTTGTTGTTGTTTGGTCATACTTTCCCACTTCTTCTCGTTGATGGTGGGCCAGGTGGAATCAACCACGTGATTGGTCAGTACGATATATTTGGTGACTTCGTAGAACTTGGCGTTCTTGTCCGTGGGAAGAGGGTTGTCTTGTCCGTCCACAGCGCCAGTTTTAAGGCCCATGTACACTTCACCGAAGGCCATCGGCGTGGGATTCGCCCCGAGGGCTTTGCCCATGGCTATCCACGTGGGGCTGTTGGGGACCCGGAGTTTTACCCCCTTCATCTGTTCGGGCTTAGTTACCGGCCCTACCTTCGCGGACAAATTGAGCTGTCGGGTCCCGAGATAATAGGCCGTCAAAGGCCGGATGCCTTGGGTTGCCGCGATTTCGTCGAAAAGCTTCTTGCCGATGGGTCCGTTGAAGGTCTTGGTCATTTGGTCGTAGCTTTGGAACGTGAACGCCGCGCCGAACATCGAAAGTTTGGGGATAAACTGGGCGTTCCATTGGGCCGAGGTGTAGATCATGTCCACGGTCCCCTGCCGAATCGCGTCCTGTTCCGCCTGTTGAGTAAAAAGCTGACCCGAATCGTATACGTCCACGGTGATCTGCCCGCCCGAGAGCCTTTCTACCTCGTTCTTGAATACGGTCATCGCCTTTGTGTGGGCGTCCTCCGGGACACTGACAGAAGAGAATACCAACTTTACAGGGCCGCCCTTCGCCATTGCGGCTTCGTCTTTTTTACCTTCGGCGAAAAGGGTTCCTGCGAGCAGGATCCCCAGGGCCGCCAATACTACAAATCGCTTCATCATACATTCCTCCTTGGGATTATCTATATTCACCCGGTCTGTTTTCGTTCCAGGGAATACACCGTGAATTAAGGCCGGTATCCCAGCCTTCGTGAAATTTCTAAGGCCGCGTTTACCACGTACGGAGCCATCTGCGCGATCCTCTCCTGGGTATTCCGTTCTGCGGGACCGGAAAGACTGAGGGATGCAAAAACTTTTCCCCGGGCGTTCCAAATCGGTGCCCCAACGCACCGCAAATGATCCTCGTGTTCCCTATCGTCCACCGCGTAGCCCTCCCGGCGAATTGTGGCCATCTGCTCTAGGAGGGTTTCTTCTGTGGTAATCGTTCTTTCGGTGAAGGGCACAAGGCCCTTTTCTCGAGCGATTCGCCGTATTTCCGCCTCATCTTGGAACGCGAGGATCGCTTTCCCGACGGACGTACAGTACAGCGGCGCCCGGACTCCAATGACCGAATAGGTCCTTAGTCTTTGACGGGATTCGACGCAGTCAACGTAAAGAACCTCATCGTTATCCAAAACGGTCAAATGTACGGTTTCGTCGAATTCCACGTTCAAACCCTGTAGAAAGGGTTTAGAAATTTGACAGATGTCCAATTCCAGTTGGGCCCTATAGCCCAATTCCACGAGAGTGACCCCCAGATGGTACTTTCCCGTATCGGTATTTTTTTCCACCAAGGCTGATCCCGCAAGGGTTTCCAAAATTCCATGAACACTGCTTTTAGGAAGCCCCAAACGTCGCGCTATTTCGGTTGTTCCCAAATTAGGAGAATCCGCAAGAGCCTTAAGAATAATGATAGAATTTTCTACCGTGTGTACCATGTCTAATTGTTCATAATTGGGATTATCGTTCTCTAATAAGAACAACGTTCATATACATGAACAAAAGAATTATAACATAGGGGATCCCTTTTGTCAAAAGAAAATTGAGGCCGACAGGGGGGCCCACTGGATTAGACAGCCCCTCTCTGCGGCGCGCTAAAGCAAACTCTGTTTGGGAAGTCCTGGCGGGCGAAGAAGAGCTACCCAAAAACTCAGCTGATGCCGGGGAAAGTGGTACAAGTGTGGGAAAGGCTGAGCGTCATAACGTTTATTCCGGGCATCGTCGCATCAGGGCCCCCAGATCCGGATGAAAGGAACCGCTCGTCCGGAGCCCGGGGGTGCCCAAAATCGTTGTCCCGTGCAGGGCCCGGATTGTCACGTTTATAACGACACGACCTTTCTACTACAGCTTACTAATTGAGGCTTTTCCGTAACTTCCTAAGTTACGGGAAAGCCTCAATTACAGGGCCATTCTTTCCGGGGTGTCGTTGATTTCATATTCCGGGACGGTATGGTGGGTAAGGGTTTCGAAATATCGGTTGAGTAGAAAAAGGAGCCGAGTCCGAGAATCCCGTACATAAAAATCCCGGGGTAAAACCCGGGGGATCCGATAAGCATCCAGGTGGGCTAGGAAGCGGGGGAGTTCTTTGGGTAAGGTCTGTACGGTACAGAAGGTACCTCTTCCAGAGCGTTCCAGCATCCGGGCGTTCAATAGCTGTTCAAACTGTCCTTCTTGGGGGATGGAGAGGACTGGTTTACCCATACAGAGGGCTTCCGAGAGGGTTTGGTGGCCCGCGCCGGTAATGACGGCGGAGCAGGTGGCCAGTCCTTCATCAAAATCGGCCTGGGGGGCGGGGTACAATCGATACTGCAGGCCGGGGATCGAATCGAGGATCGGAAGTATCTTGGCCCGGGCATCTTCCTTTAAATTTACCGCCAAAAATCCATCGTCCCGGATGATGTGCCGGTACAGGCCCTTTCGGAGAACCGGACCAACGTCTCCGCCAAAAAAAGAAACATGGATCCGTTTATCCCAGGGGCCCTCTAAATATCGCGCCAAAAGGCTGGTGATCCAACTCTGGGGTTCATAGGATACATATTTTTGTACAATCCCCGGATGGTTCATTTGTACTATCGGAATTTTCGCTACACGGGCCGCCCAGGGGAGGAGGGGATCAAAATCCGATAGGACGATGTCTACGTGGAGCATCCGTAGTTGTTGGGCTAAACGACGGACCGTGGGTCTAAGGATGAGGGCCATCCTAAGGGCGTTAAAAAGGGTTCGGGAATAATCTATGCGGTTGCCCCGTTTTGTCAGTGTAAAACAGGGAATTTCCAACACGGGAACCTTAGGAAGCCTGGTTTTTACAAAGGTTTTTACGGTCGGGGGTACGAATAGATACACCCTGTGGTTATCCGTAAGATCGGGAACCAGGGCTATCATCCGTGCGGCGTGGCCAAACCCTTCTCCGGCACAGGAATAGGCAATACGCATGGCAATCCCTCCTGGTATCCACTATCTTTGAGGTTTGTCCAAAATTGATAAGGAAATGAATAAAACTTTGTTAAAACCGAAGCTTTTTTGGTTGGGGGGTCCTAAGAAGCCTTCCAGGTTTTGATCAAACATCCATTCTACGGTATAGTACTCTTATGAAAAAAGTTGAGGTTTTTATCGAGATTCCTGGTTCCCTTAACCGGCCTTGCGCTCTGTTACACCCCCATTTTTTATCCTTTACCATCGATATTTCGGTCCTTTTAGGGGGACACTGGTGGGGCCCCACGAAAAAGATCGTACAAGGGGTGGCCCGCGATCGGGTGGAAAAGCTTGATCTGAGCGATGGGCGCCTTATAGCCTATGCGCGCCTGCTCGCTCCGGCCATGATCCGAATTGGGGGGACCGAAGCCGATAGGGTTAAATATAAGCCGGGGAAAAAGGCTGTGGCGGAACTGTACCCCCAGGGGGCTATTCTTGGGGATACTGGTTTGGAAAATAATCAAGACCGCAAGGATGGCTATGAATACACCTTGACCAAGGGTCTTTGGAAGCGGCTCCACGATTTTTTAAAAAAAACGGGGATGGAGCTGTTGTTTACCATCAGCGCGGGCCTTTCGGATCGGGATAAAAACGGCGTATGGCAGGAAACGAACGCCCGTCAACTTATAGCCTATTCGGTTAAAAAAAAGTACCCCGTGGCGGCCTGGGAGTTTGGCAACGAGATCAACGGTTTTCCCTTTATATACGGATGGTCCAAACGGGTTACCCCTGGTCAATACGGGCGGGATTTGGCTCGTTTTGGCCATCTTGTAAAAAGTCTTTCCCCGGAAAGTTTAATCCTGGGCCCCGCTTCTGCGGTTTGGCCCGTAATAGGGGAACCGTACCCCATCATTAAGGGGCTTTCTAAAAGCCCTGCGGCGGTCTTTCTCGACGCGGTCTCTTGGCACTATTACCCCCTCCAATCGTCCCGGGGTAAAATTGCGGTAAAACGGGTTT
>Ga0078972_1004692_pt1 | contig 36655 bp, 24 predicted proteins | sample YelNatPaOPGAMG01_FD_67568 | JGI IMG/M metagenome (GOLD analysis project Ga0078972, IMG submission 67568) | Hot spring thermophilic microbial communities from Obsidian Pool, Yellowstone National Park, USA - OP-RAMG-01 (SPADES assembly) (version 2) | ecosystem: Environmental > Aquatic > Thermal...
CAGGGAAAATCCATTTCGCGAGATTGTTGTAATCATCGGATAAAGCCCAGCCTGATATATCCACACTATTTGTACCGCTGTTATATAATTCAATCCACGGTTCGCATTCTCCATAATTATCCACTATGCCTTTGCGATTTTCTGCCTGTACTTCATTTAACCAAACGGGCGGCAACGTCGGCATCGGGAAAGCAATTGAGTTGGCTGTTCCAGGTGTGCAATAAACCGGGGATACGCTTATTTCTGGTCTAAAGACACTGCTAAACCTTGCTGTTAATTTACTAATGTTGGTAGATGAACGATACCAAAAACTCAATGTATAGGTGCCGTTGGAGGAGACAAGTGTGTCCTGGAAAATATATTGTGTAGGACCACCTGCCGATGTGAAGAATATACGGAGAGATGAATTGCCTCTTTTGCTGTAATTTGTGGAAATATCGGTCTGCAGTCCGGCAGTTCCGTAGATTCCCCAGAATCCACCCTGGTTTGTCGTGAAAGCGCCCTCAAAATCCCCTCCCTGAATAAGATTATCTCCAACTTCCGGCGTTGTGCCCGCAACAAGTTTAATTTCATCAATGTAGAGTTCACCAGCAGCGTCGGGATACAATAAAAGTCGTTTTGTAGTAGGGCCAAGTGAACCTGTATATGAGAAAAACCGCCAGTCATCCCCATCCGACCAGTTTGCAACCCGTGAAGTATCGTTTGTAGGATCAATCAGTTGGAGCGAATACCCATAGCCATTTGCCTTTTCAGACCATGGAAGCGTAGGTTCATATTTAACCCTGTCAACAATAATATCTCCCGACACACCCGGTCTGACCAAGGTAAGAACTTCTCCTTCATTTTTTAATGTCCCGTCGAATTCATCATAAACAACCACATTTGTCCCGTACGCATTAGCCATATCATATCTGCTCTTAGCGAGGACAAGGTAAGATTTTGGTAATAAAATTGTGCCTTGAGGGAATTTGTAGTTTAATCCCAATAAACGCCAATCCGAGAGGTCAACTGTTAAAGACGGAGACGGATTATATAACTCCACGAATGAAGCTCCCGGGACAATCGGATTATACATTATCTCATTTATTACAACCTTTGGTTCAGGTGGCGGAGTACTCAAAAAGACAGTTATATTTGTGACAGAATCCAAAACCAGTTCGCCGCGGTGGTTATAAGCGGAGATCAACAGGTTGTTTGTCTGGTCTTTTAACGGGTAATACGCTACCCAGTTTGTAAGAGATGTCCACTTAACAGAACATTCCGTCCCATTAACAATTATCTTTGTCACACTAATGGGAGCGGTTCCGGTTAATACAAGGAGATTTGTTTCAATGCTAAACAAATTAGTCTGCAAATTAATAGCGAAAGGACATGCGTTCGAATTCAAAGTTGCGACTAAATAACCGCGTCTGTCATTGAACCATGTTTTTAAAGCAGACGGGTCGGTTAATGTCGAACCATCGCACATTGTGATACCATTAGCCACAAGGGCTCGATATTTATTATCCATCACAGAGTCGGCAACCGAATTTTTCAATGGACCATCAACGGCATCTAAAACGGCGCGTAAGTATGCCCTGCGGAACGGCGGATGATTATACATTTTTACAACGGTGGGGTCATCGGCAACGAACAATGGACCAGTAGTTGCAGTATATCCGCCGGGACCTCGCGGACTTACGAGCATCAGCCAGTCGAGGTCAAACGGATACAACACCCATTTCCCGCGTTCAGGTTTATAGGCATACATATTTTTGCCAATGGTATGTCCCCAACTGTCGAAGTTGTTAATTATGTGCTCAAAAGCAAAAACCCGCATCCACTGTTCAATATCCGCGAGTTGCGTCATTTTAGTGGTGTAAGGCTCGGGGCTTGTGGCATTTGCCGCATCCACAAGATGGAAAAGATTAGTATAGTTATTTGCAAAGTCGTAAGCCCGTTTCAGCCACATCCAGCGATATTTTGCAGTTTTCTTAGTTCCGTCTGCGCTGATATAAAGTTCAAGCCTCGGCATCGGGTCGGCAATACGGTTTCCTGAATCATCAAATTCAAAAGCCCTATCGATTTTATAAAAATCGCCGTCAGTGTCTTTGGAATACCATTGTTTAAGATACTCACCGCCAGGTTGCAATACAGCTTCGAACACTCCGCCCCTTTGCATATCCGTTACGCCGTTTACATTCAGACGGATAAAATACCGGTAACTATACGGGAGGTTTAATTTATCCGCCAGCCAGTATGCCATTTGCTCCTGAATTGCAGTGGTTTCACCACCATGACCGCCAGGCCAATCGAGAACTAAATCTGTATCGTCATACAATTTATCATCGGGTGGAAATATTAAACTGTAACCACAACGCTTTCCGGATGGAGTATCAAAGCCGGGGGCTATGTACGGACTCCCGGCAAACAATCCTTCCGCATGATAAAATGCCCTGTAATTGCCCAGAACAAATGTAATTGGTAATGGGGTATTGTTAAGTTTATGTCTGGATGACCATTTATTAAAAACAGACTGCGTAATCCAAAGCCTATAAACCGGAAAATTACCAGCTGGTGTGGAATCGCCGAATAATACGAGGCATTCTCTTGACGGGGTATCTGCTGGATAGAAACTCCAGTTTTGCGGGTCTTTCAAATCAGAAGCCCGGATATGAAACGCAACCATACTGCCCGCGGCTTGGCCAGGAATGGTGGCGCTGTAAACGCCATCGCCAGCCACAGCGTCTCCATCGGTGCCGTCATCTTTCATGTCTTTTACAAAATAATTTGTCGAAGGATCTATACGGTAATACAACCGTATTGCATAGATGCCATCGGGATCATGAACCTTTGCTTTTACAACCACGTCTTCCGTTTCCTGTGGGGTTACGGGATAATGAGAAACATCGTAGATTGCTGGTGGAGCATTTGAAACAAGGACGCTGTTGGGAAGACCAGGAGTACCTAAATTTTTCGGAAGATTCATCATGACCGGAGCCTCAAGCCAGCATCCGCGAATTCTGAATAAAATCTCCGGATCTCCCTTAAGCCATCTAACCTTGCCGCGAATTGTAGCAAGATAATTTGGATTTAATGGTGTGGTTAAGTTAACCCTGATGCGGTTTACCTGATTATCTCCGCGTTCAACTGCCCGTACGTGATACGAACAAGCGCTCTGATAACCCTCAGTCGATTCCCATGATGAATTTTCCTCAGTACCTTCAGCTACCCATCCGCTTGAGCCGGTTTCGAAAGTCGAATTAGGAACTAAATTTTGTCCCTGATACGTCAGTACCTCCACATTATCAATCAGACACTCTCCCGGACCTTGTAAAAGAACCTGCAACTGATCTGCGGCGCTCGTTGTCCCGTTGTCCACAAACCCAGTCACAGAAAATTCCGTCCATGCCGCCTTTTGTGTTTCATCGCTGTCTGCCCAGTTCGACGGCAAACGTTTGTTGCTATGTGGGTCTTTAAGTTCAAGGCTGCTTCCGCCAAACTTGCTCCATTTCCCCCATTGCCCACCGACATTATAAGTTACCTCGTCCACAACGATATAAATTCGATTTGTCCCGATGAGGTAATCTGCATTCGTCGGGATAATGAAATCGCGGGGTTGCGTGTTTGCAAGATAGTGCGCGCCAGTAATTTTAAATGGAGATGCCAACAGATTTGTGCTTACAACATCCCGCCATTTCGCTAGGGCTATTCTTTCGCCATTATTAGCCAGTGAACCGGTATAGTTGCCAAATGTATTGGAAGAGTTCAATTGCGGATATTTGGCAATCAGGTTAGTCACATTTTTGGCGACTACAAAATATTCCCCTGGTCTGATAAACGTGTTCGACGGAAATGTGTAATCAATGCCATCCACAAACCGCCAGCCACTTATATCTACAATATTCGTGCCTCGGTTGTAAATTTCGACATATTCGTCGTCGCTGTTCCTTGATATTGGAGCATACATTATCTCGTTAATAATTACATCGCTCACAAGAATCTGGCTGTTCGGGGCAGACGGAGTGGGAGTTTGCAACGGATAGAATTCATCAGCACCGTCCGGATACCTCCCTGTTGACACATTAGTATCTTGTCCGCCGAAATCAACCGCGTCAATGACCATTGTTAAATCCGGATTCCAAAAGAAAATAGCCTCCCCAGCACTATTAAGCGCAAGTCCCATCTGGGTTTGAGTAAAAGTTATATAACCGCGAGGTGGTATTATTGTACCATTTGGGATTCTGAACTTGCGTGCGTCAGAAGCTAAAGGATTTCTGTTATCAGCGAGATAACAACCTGAAATATCAACCGCTTCGTTACTATGATTGTAAAGTTCTATAAAATCGACATTAGCCCCTGAAGAACCGGCGAGAAACTCGTTTATTACCACGTTCTTCAATGGTGTATATGACCATGATTCTGCTCGTCCGGGAGAACCGCCAACCTTATCACTCCATGTCCATGCCTTTGGATTGTTCAATCCAAGCGACGGTTTTGCAAGAACAAGCGAGTGTCCGCTTCCGTCAGGCGCTACAGGCCATGGCGATCTGGTTTTATAATTCAGTTCAAGCATAACAGCCCCAGACTGGTTAAGCAATCTAACTACTCCGCCATTATTTGGCAGCGAACCACTGTATGGACCGACAACGTTTGTGATACCGTATTTTGCAATTATATCTGATGGTTTCCGGGCTATTACGAGAAAACCGCCGGGCTGCAAAACCGTTCCCATAGGAAACACATATTTTATATCTCCATCGAGACGATAATTGCTTATATCTTCCGGGGTCGCTGATGAGTTATAAATCTCAATAAATTCATAATCTGCAACGCCGGGCGAAAATGGATTATACATGACTTCGGAAATCACAAGTGGAGTTCTTCTCGAACACTGACCAAGCGGCTCAAAACCCGGCGGTTCGGAAAGCGCAAGCGGTTTTACCACTGTCGAAAAATCCTTAAAGGTCGCAGATGCAAGTTCGTTCTGAATTGCGCTGGATACACCAAAACCAAGAAAGACCTTCGAAGTTAAATTCAGATTTGTCTTCCCGAGTAAAGACCAACGGGATCCATCAATGCTTGCGTAGGCACTGAATGTATTCCCTGAACGCTGAAGCCTTAACCATGTATCCGGATAATTTAAAGGAAAACTGCCGGTGGAAATTGTGTTTCCGTTTGTTACAGCCCTGCAACTCATAAAAACACCATTCATTGTTGGTGTTGCAAGAGTTCCGACAAATCTGCTTCCTGCATCCAGAGTTTCTCTGGCTATCAAACCTGCTTTTGCCCAGACATCAGAGGCGGAAAATCCCCATATCCGCACCCTAACGTCAAAATCTCCGCTTACCTGCTGATAGACAAACCTGAACTGGTCGGCATTACCGCCGATACCGCTTCCACCTCCTCTTATTTCGAATTTGTTTTCGGAAATAGTAGTTGACCCATCAGGAAGTGCGCCGCCAATATTGGTAGATATGTAGTTTGGAGCAGTGAAAACCTCTTCGATCCAGTCAGGAATCTCATTATTTTCACTCGAACAATCCTGAATACCCTTTATATAAATTCTATAAGTCGCGCCATTTTCAAGAGTCGCAACATTTAGCAGAACCCGCTTTGCATCAGTCAAAAGAGTAGCTGAAACTATCGGGTGTGGAATTTGTTGAGAATTTATAATGCTATAGTTTGCCAAATTCGTTGCGCTTTCTTCTGTTACCCATTCAGAGAAAAGGATCTCAACTTCATTTAATGACAAACTCCTAATGCCGATGACTTCAGGAGGTTCTTCATCCTGAAGCACAGTTAATTTTGCGACCCGGCTCGTTACAGAATAGCTCACATTACTGACAACGTTCATTGCCACAAAATAAAACAGAGATTCTGTATCTGACCACTTAACTGATGGAATTGTATAAACTGCGTTTGTTGCTCCGGGGATAGGCAGACCGTTTCTATACCACTGTATAGTAGGCTGCGGAACACCGTAAACCCCGGCTGTGAATACCGCCGGCATCAACTCAACTACAGTCTGATCCTGTGGCTGATTCGTAATTGTTACAGGCACCTGAACAAAGGATTGTGGAGATACAAATATCTGCGGTAATCCAGAGGCTTTTATCAGTATATAGTCAACCTCAAACTCCGAAATGCCTCCTGAACTGCTTGCTGCGATACCTGCATAGCCCGTTCTCGATGACCTTGTAGGGATATAATCCCACATCAGCTGCCAATTATCAGGTTCAGGAACTGTTCCATCTGCTTTCCACACTTTTCCAAAAACGTCATAGGCGCCACCTTGAGAGGCTGCATTTGGTTCGTGCCGCAATCTTACCCAGTACCAGACATTATTCTGCCATGGGAAACTATAAACTGGTCCCCATGCGCGTTTATCATCCAGAAATGCAAGACCACGTCCGTTATTGTCTCTGAAATGAAAATTGATACCACCTGCTGGATTTGCAGAAGGGTCTATACAAACCGAGGCACCACCACGCGGAGGGTCACCGGTACCGAAGTTCAGAAATCTCACGCGCATCAATACCTCCTGAACGGTATTATTATAGACAGCGCCAGCATAGTACAAATGATTGGGATCGCCTGAGGCGGAGGTAACGTGCAAAACCCCATTGCTAACCGAATAAACATTTACCCCTTGGACTTGCCAGCCGGGTTTTAAGGATGTTCCTTCAAAGTCATCCTGAAACCCGTTTACTGTTGTGTAGACATCAGCGGGCACATACATTTGGCAAAATCCGAGTGCCTCAAGAATAAACAGCCCCGCCAAAAGTAAGATAATAGTTTTAATCCTGCTCACTCTCATTCATTTAAAAATTACCTGTTAACAATAAAATTATCCAGAAAAAATGTTCGGGATTTAGGTTTTGAATTTATCCCTGTGAACCGTTGTTTATAATTTTGTTTCTTTCCTCAAACTCTCTGCACCAGCCACAAATCTGAACGTCGTTGAAAATCTTTCCGATTATCCTCCTTAACAAGCCTTTCAAATCCGGATTATCAAGAGGTTTTAATGAACGAATAGCCTCTTCCTTGAAGGTCTCCATCAGGATTCTTGCCCTTTCGTCAGCCTTTAATTCCCTATAAATCTCTTTAATCTTTTCAAATGAATAACCATGTGGTAGGCGTCTGTGCCAGATAGATTCGAGCAATGCTTTTGTCTCATTGTTAAGCGCTCTATCGTAGGCTGTTGCCAGAATAAGGTTAGGTCTCAGCCTGTGAAGGTCATTATCCTGAGCTTCTTTTTCGAAATCCTCAAGGTCGTCCTTTATCTGATATGCTATGCCAATTGCCTCGCTGTACTTTGTCAGAACATCTCTCACGGACTCATAAGCATCAATACCAGCAAGAATAGCGCCTATCTTTAAAGCGACTTCAAAAGCCGGTGCTGTTTTCCGGCGGAATATCTCCAGTACTTGTCCTGATGTCATTGGTCTTGGTTCGCGCATCCAGTCGAGTTCATCACCTTGTCCACGGCATAAAACACGATGTCCGTTGCTTGCCACAGAAATCATTAAAGCCCTCTGAATTTCCGAAACATTGCATTCTGCCAAAAGCCTGTATCCTTCCCCGATTAATAAATCCCCGACATTCAGAGCCACAGCGATTCCGTATTCTTCGTGGAGGGTCTTTTCTCCATAACGCAAAGAATCCCCGTCTTCAATATCGTCATGAATCAATGATGCCTTATGAAAACACTCCACAGCAACCGCTGCTTTACAGACAAATTGAGGGATTTCCTCTGAAATCTTGCCGCTCAATGCCTTATATGCTGCAGCAGTCAGGAAAGGTCTCCACCTTTTTCCTGCTTTAAACAGCCATCTTCGCGCTATAAGTTCGGTTTCTGTTTCGCATGCTCCCATCAATAATTCCAGCGACGCAGGCGTGAACCAATCTTCGACTTCCTTACGCAAATGGGTTAAATCAAGCCTACGCGTCCTGTCCGAATTTGTCAGAAAAATGTAATCCCAGACCCAGTCCAAATCTACGGTTGTATCTTTGCAATCATCCTGTAAAAGTGGAATTGCAATGCCCGGAATTGCAGACATTTCCATATAAGGAAAAGCCTTTTCAAGGACATTCAGACAACTTACACCGATTATAGCGTCAATCTTACCCCCTTTTATCAGTTCTGTTACGACTGCCGAACCTTCCGCAACCAAAACCGCATAACCGAGTTCTTCAGCCTCTCTTTGCAAATCCGATATTGAACACAAACCGCAATGACGGCACAAAAGTCCGAATTCATCAAACTCTGCCTGACATTTCTCAGAAGACCGCAGGCACTTTGGTAAGAGCAACAATCTCCTCTCGAAGGGAACGGCTGCAAGAATTTCCCTCCACATCTCATTGTTCACCAGAACTGCAATATAGTCCCTCCACTCCGGATTACATCCTAATTGACTTATTATTCTTGTGGCATGAGTCAAAACCTGCTCCAGCGGCATCGGTGGAGTCGGATTAAACTCTGCAACATAATGCCTTACAAATTGTAGTATCCTATTTCGTTCAAATGGTGTCGGCGGTATCCTTTTTATCGGCTCCCGATACCTTTGTGTAAATACCGGTTTCGGTATTTTTATCCGGTCATTCATATAATATCAGACGTTTGTTAACGCCCAAGGATTTCAATTTTTTGTTCTCCCGGCTTTTTCGCCTTATCCTTATTATCATGATTACTTAATGCCCTTTCGATGGCAGCCCTCTTGCCCTGAATATCGTGGTTCACCGTTTTATAGGCACCAAAATCGTTAAACCAGAATTTTTTAGCTATATAATAAAGCCAATGCTTTTCCGGGATTTCGTATCCGGGCATCCATTGACTGAAATTTGGAATCATCTTATCCAGTTCTGAGAGGACAGTCTGTCGGGCTGTTGTATCGCGCGCTTTATGCCGCAAAACCAATTCCTTCAACAAATCCGGTCTTTCAAGAACAATGCAACCCCTCAAAGCAGAGGAAGCCGTTTTCCGGTAATCCTTCAGAAAAGCGGAATTCGTTATCAATTCATAAATACTTTCGTTGTCTTTTATATTCTCACAGGCAAATTGAATCACGGGGCATGGCTCGATTTCTCCTCGCCAGTTTATATGATGGCTGATTCCGGTTGCGCTTGGACAAAGCGACCTTCCTTTATGGTCATAATAGGCGTCAATAATGAGAATCGGCTTTTTGCAACGCATTTCCACAATAAATTTCCTTGCTTTCAATTGCTGGGCGGCTGAAAGAGCAAGTTCAGGACACATCATTGCCCCCACAGGACGATATGCGTAATACCAGACATAATGAACCCCGAGTTCAATCAGGTAATCCAGCCACTCTTCAGTTAACAGGTCATCAAAATTTGTTCTGCATAAACTTGTTGCTACTCCCGTAAGTAAGCCAGCCTGAATACTCCGTTTTAATCCTGCAAGACTTTTATTATATACCCCAACACCGCCACGTCTCCTGTCGCTTTCTTCCTCATCCCCTTCAATACTGAACAAAAGTGTCGCATTCCCCAGTTCAGCCAACCTTCCTGCCACCTTTTCGGTTACAAGATGACCATTAGTGAAAATCTGGAAATAACAATCTTTATGCCTTTCCAGAATTTCGAATAAATAAGGATAAAACAATGGTTCACCACCAAGAATGCCAAAGAAATGATTCCCATGTCGCTTACTATCTTCGATGACCCGATTCAATAGTTCTGGGCTTATCATCTCAACTTCCTTGTCAACATCCACCCAGCAACCCTTGCAACGCAGGTTACATTGGTTTGTAATTGAGATGTGCAAATAAGCGGGAAAATACTCACCTCTTTTTATTCTTCTCTTGAACCTCTCGGACGCAATCAACCCTTTAAAACCGAAATTCCAGCAAAATTTCCACAATGCCGTCGGCTTTACAGTTTTTAAGACCCTTTTCGCCAGACTAAAAATCATTTTTGCCGTAAATCCACATTTTTTAGTTAACCGCTGCGCAGAAATAATCTTCTATCAATCTCAATCCCGCGCCAAATGTTTTATAGATAATTAACCGTTTCTGTATTTTGATTAATAATCTGACATTTTTCAAAAATATTTCAATTTATTAATAACCACTTATTTTTTTGTTAAACGGCAATAACATTTTCGTTAAAATTACGGCGATTTGATGTATAAGGGCGTGAATGTCTTTGAAGAATCTTGACCGTATTTTTTATGGAATTGTCGGAATCGCCGTTATTGGAATCTCAACGGTGATATTTGCCTATTTTTACTATTATTCGCCCGAATATACTACTGTCGGATATCAACCGATTCAGAACATTTCTTTTTCTCATGCAACCCACGTTGGTCAACTTGGGATTGACTGCCGTTACTGTCATTACACAGTGGAATATTCCCCGTATGCAGGACTTCCTGAGGCAGCTGTATGCATGAACTGTCATAAACAGGTTCTTGCTCAGGATGAACGGATACTGCCTTTAAAAATGGCTGTGGATAAACAGCAACCAATTATTTACGTAAAAATCCATAAACTGCCGGATTATGTATGGTTCAGCCATGCAGTCCATTCCAGACGTGGAATCGCCTGCTTTCATTGTCATGGGGATGTGGCAAATATGGAAAAAACATATCAGGCAAAACCACTGGATATGAAGTTCTGTCTGGAATGTCACAAAAGCCCTGAAAAATACATAGTTCCATTGAGTGAAATTACAAAAACAAATTTTACGGGAAATTCGGAAAACCTTTCGGAAAAATGGAACGTTAAGGCTAATACTGATTGCTCGTCATGTCATAGATAAGAAATAAATTACTGAAAATGGATAAGTTAACGCGGAGAGATTTTTTAAGAATTGCCGCTGGAACACTCGCGGTTGCGCCGTTTGGCTTCTGCGGTTGCAGAAAGCCGGAGGATAAGGCAATCGCAATGTCTGAACCCGCGGAAGACAATATCCATGGCGTACCGAAATATTTTGCCACAGCATTTCCACGAAGACACAGCGCTATCCCTATTCTTGTAAAAACAATAGAGAATCACCCTGTTAAAATCGAAGGCAATCCCCTGATCTATCGCGGCGGAACAGACAGATATACGCAGGCGTTGTTGTTTGAGTTATATGACCCATTGAGATGTGGCAGTTATTGGATTAAAACAACAAATAATCACCAGCAAACCGATAAAGACGGGATTTACCACTTTATTGCAAAAACAGTGGATGAAATAGCAAAAAATAAGGGTAAAGGTTTTTGCATTCTTACAGGCGCGAGTAGTTCGCCTTCGAGATATAAACTAATATCAAAAATTCTCGATAAATTGCCGTATGCCGGTTGGTATGAATACGAAGCGATAGATTTTGACCGCGGGAATGCAATTCTGTCTCATTTCTTTGGAGAAGATGTTGTATGCAGATGGAAGTTTGATTTAGCAAATGTAATTTTGTCACTGGATTGTGATTTTGTTGATTCGGAGGAGGATTCTTTTTCTTATGCATACCAGTTCGTTGCCGGAAGAAATCCGGATGACGGCGAGATGAACCGCCTTTATTGCGTGGAGGGAGGGATTAGCCTTACTGGAGCAGTAGCAGACCACAGATTATGTGTCCCACCATCCATGGTTCATTCTATCGCAGCGGCAATTGCGCTTGAAATACTTCGCGAGAAAAAATTTTTAGGAGAAGATTTTCTTAAAACCCTTCAAAAAAACTCCGAACCAGCCCGCAAATGGGAAAAGTGGATAAAACAGTGCGCGTTGGATTTACTGAAATCTTCTACGCAAAAAAATAAAAAACCGCTTGTTGTAGCCGGCTATAGTCAACCGGAATCAGTTCACGCCCTTGCGCTTGTTATGAATCTAGCCCTCGGCGGAAGAGACATCTCATTTTCAGTAAAATCACGAAAAAGACCTGTCAAGCCGGGAACGCTTAACCAACTTGCGCAAAGGCTTAACAACAACGAAGTCACTAATTTGGTTATTATAGATTGCAACCCCGTTTATAATGCGCCGGTTGATTTGAATTGGGCTCAAATTCAGAAAAAAGCGGGGCTGGTGATTCATTCAGGACTTTATGAAGATGAAACCGCAATTGAGGCATCTGTCCATATACCAAAATTGCATTTTCTTGAATGTTGGGGAGATGCCCGGATGAGCGATGGTACACTGCTTGCCATTCAACCTGTAACTAAGCCGGTTTTTGAAGGTATTTCAGAACTCGAATTGCTGACAAGATTGTCCGGAGAAAACTACCGTAGCGATTATGATATCGTCCGTGAAACATTTGCAGACTGCGTGTCGGCTGATAATAATTCGTGGAACTTGTTCTTAAAAAGAGGTTTTGCTGAAGATACAGAATGGAAGGATGTATCAATTCAACCTGATAATCAAAAGATTTTATCAACGGTCGCTTCATGGAGGGAAAATAAAACTGCCAATAGTTATGAGATTGTATTTATCAGGAGTCCAGCGACTGATGATGGCAGGTATTATACAAACATCTGGTTGCAGGAATTCCCTGACCCGATTACTCGTATCGTATGGGATAACGCAGCATTGATTTCACCACAATTAGCAAAAACGCTTGGTATTTACGATGGAAAATCCGGTTCCCCAGATGAAACCCGGACAGAGGCAGAATGTAAAAAGATTGAGATACAGGTTGGGAACAGAACTTTGACTTGCCCGGCATTTATTCAGCCGGGGATTGCGGATAATACAATTATCTTACCGCTCGGATACGGCAGAAAATTGAACACTATTTGGGGAATTACCAATTTCTCAATTGGGTTTAACGCCTACACTCTAAAACTATCAAACGGAACAGGCTTTACAAACGCAGTCAGTGTAAAAGTTGTGAACGGCGAGACCTATAAAATCGCTCGCGTTCAGAAACATGACTTCTTAATGACATCTGATGATTATCATGAACTTACAATTAGAGAATATCAGGAAGTTTTACCAAATTCAGGCGTTGGTAAATTCATTGAGTTAACAGGAAAGCAAGGCGCGATTTCTGGCAAGCAATCTAGCGGGGAAAACCAATGGGGGATGGTGATAGATTTAAGCAAATGCATAGGATGCGGGGCTTGCGTGACGGCTTGCCGGGCGGAAAATAATATCCCTGTTGTCGGAAAAGAACAGGTATTGCGAGGACGTGAAATGGACTGGATTCGTGTGGAGAGGTATTACTGCAAAAACACAGATGATTGTAATATCCGGTTTCGACCAATGATGTGCATGCATTGCGAGAATGCGCCATGCGAATATGTTTGTCCGTTCAATGCAACGGTTCATGATAGTGAAGGCTTAAACTTAATGGTTTATAACCGTTGTGCGGGAGCGCGTTATTGCATGAACAATTGTCCATATAAGGTGCGTCGATTTAATTATTTGGACTATAGCAAAATGATGACCAATGAGTTATACGACAACCTTGTTAAGTCCGATAAACACGGGCATGAACTTGCTGACCGGATCCAGAGGTATGATAAGAATGCATTTATCTCATCACTTATAAGCCTCCTGCGGAATCCCGAAGTTACTGTCAGGATGCGCGGAATAGCGGAAAAATGCTCTTATTGCGTTCAGCGTATTCAGGAAGTTAAGGCTAAGAAAAAAATTGAAGCTGGCGATTCCAAACCTTTGCCAATAATGGATGGCGAGGTTAAAACAGCATGCGAACAGGCTTGTCCAACCGGCGCTATTATCTTTGGGAATCTGAACGACCCGAATAGTTATGTTTCTAAAATGGTGAAAAGCCGTCGTGGCTATATTGTGTTGCCACATTTAAACACAAAACCGAGAACAATTTACCTTGCAAGAATTACAAATCCAAATCCGGAAATGGCAGGACAACAACAAAGTTCCAAACCGCTCTGACTGGCGATAAAAAATGACTGAGGGAAAAGAAAAAAATGCTGTAGTTGAGGGAGCCACGGTAGGCATAAGTCCGCAGGCATCCGGGGATTATCCTGTCATTAAGCCAGAAATACTTACAGAACTTGCAGTTTCCAATGTCGAAAAGAAAACGCAATGGTGGTGGAAAATCGGATTTTTTGTCTCATTCCTAATGCTCATCGTCGGAATTGTTTGCATAAGATTAATCCTTATAAAAGGCGTGGGTGTCTGGGGACTCAATTATCCTGTTGCATGGGCATGGGACATTACTAATTTTGTATTCTGGATTGGAATTGCCCATGCAGGAACATTGATTTCCGCAATTTTACTTCTGCTTCATCAAAGGTGGCGAACATCGGTTAACCGCGTGGCAGAGGCGATGACATTGTTCGCGGTAATCTGTGCTTTTATATACCCAGTGGTTCACACCGGCAGACCATGGTATGCATGGTGGTTATTGCCGATTCCGGTAAATTCAGGCGTCTGGCCTCAATATCGGTCGCCGCTTACATGGGACGTTTTTGCTATCATTACATACCTCACTGTTTCCACACTGTTTTTTTATATTGGCATGCTACCAGACCTTGCAATTGTCAGAAATCGCGCAAAATCAAAACTTAAATGGATAATTTATCACTTCCTGTGTCTCGGTTGGTCGGGGTCGTCTGAACAGTGGAGACGTTACCAAACTACATATCTTCTTCTCGCAGCACTTTTAACCCCATTGGTAATATCTGTGCATTCGATTGTTTCATGTGATTTTGCGTTGTCATTGCTTCCGGGATGGCATTCCACATTACTGCCTCCATATTTCGTCGCAGGGGCAATCTTTTCTGGCATTGCTATGGTTCTGACACTTATAATTCCCTTGAGGTATTTCCTCCGTCTCGAATCGTTCATAAACGAAAAAATAATTGATCCGTTATGTAAAATAGCGTTAGCCACCTCGTGGTTTTTAATCTACTGCTACGTTGTGGAGGTAATTGGCGTTACTTATAAACGCGATTATTATGAGCTCACCGAATTATTAAATCGTATAACTGGTCAGTATTCATGGGCGTTTATTCTTGTGATTATTGGAAATGTAATAGTGCCGCAATTATTCTGGTTTAAGAAATACCGAACATCCTTCACCGTAGTTTTTGTAATATCACTCCTTATAAATATAGGCATGTGGAGCGAACGATTTCTTTTAATCGCTTCAAGTCTTTCCACCGGATTTATTCAATCAACATCTGGCAGCTTTAAACCAACTCATATTGATCTGCTAACATTTGTGGGGACATTCGGTTTATTTTTAACTTTACTACTTTTATTGTTTAAATATGTTCCTGTCATTGCGCTGAGCGAATTTAAACATACATTTAGTTTACTCTTCCTCACACAGAACAATACAACCCCTTCAAATCAACGTATTTCTAATTTACCTTTGGATAAATCGAAGCCTGATTATCCTCATTTCCTTTTGGCTGGATTTAATTCTGTGGATAATATTTTGACGGTATTGAAAAAACTTAAGAAAAACAAATACGAAAAAATTAGCATTTATCTGCCTTTCTCCATTAAGGACTTAGAGAATATGTTACCGGAAAGAAAATCCTTTACGCGATTGTTCGCTTTAATCGGGGGGATACTTGGCTTTGCGCTCGGACTGTTTATTGTCTGGTATCAGAATAAAATTAATTATCCTGTTGTTATTGCCGGAAAACCAATGTTCAATTTCTTTCTTGCGTTTCCTGTTGCCTTTGAATGTTCAATTTTGTTATCGGCTATTGGGTCAGTCTTAGGCATGTTTATCCCTAACAACCCGCCCAAACTATCAGACCCTGTTTTCAAAAGCCTGATATTTAAGATACAGAAATCTTCAGAGAATTTTTATCTGCTTCTTGATAGCGAGGATGAGCAATATAACCTTGAGAGCGTAAGGGACATGCTCGAATCAAACGGCGCTGATTTTTTAGAAATAATTAAAAAATGAATTTAAAACACGGGATAATATTAATTTTAGTTTTGATTGCCGTCATCGCCGGCATTGCCGGCGTACGTGGGATGAAGTCTGCAAATCCCCCGCCCGAGTTATTCACAGATATGAAACGTCAGGGGAAAATTAACCCGCAATCTTATTATGTTTTACCCTCCGGAGAATTACCACGAAAAGTAGATAAAACGATTCCCTTCAGTCCTGATAACAATCAGGATGAAGTAATCACCGGATTAATAAAAGGAACTACCAACTATGTTGAGGTAATTCCCGTAAGCGTAGATAAGAAACTCCTTGAACGCGGAAAAGAACGTTACGAGATTTTTTGCAGTAATTGTCATGGATTGTTCGGGGATGGAATAACCGTTAGCCGAAGAATAGGGGCAATGCCGATTGTCGCCAGTCTTCATGATTTAAGAATTGTCAAAATGACCGACGGTGAGATATTCAACGTTATCACACATGGCAGGAACCTTATGGGAGCGCATGGGGGTATGATACCGGCAGCTGATAGATGGGCAATAGTAGGTTACGTACGCGCTCTTCAGATTTCTAAATATGGATTTATTAATGAACTAACGGACGCAGAAAAGAATAGACTTAATTCTGCAAATTACAAATAAAATGGACGATACTAATAAAACGAAATTATTTGAGTTTAAATTTGGCTACATCAGCCCATTATTAGTAAAGGCTTTTGTATTTTCATTAGTCTTATCCGCTTTCATTCCATTTATATCAGCAGTTCCAAGCATTTTTAGTTTATCTGTTGTTTTTTATTTCTTCTACAGCATTTCTGCAGGTGCTATGTTTATATTAGCATTGTCTTATTTGCTGAAAGCGCAATGGCTAATCCCGTTACGATGTCTTTTCTTAAACATTGCCAGCGCAGGCTTAATTTTTCTTCCCATGTTAATTGTATTAATAGTGATTCATTTATTTACCAATATGCCAATTCATTTTAATGCCTTTTGGGGTCGAACTATATGTTGCATTTTACCATTAATTGCTGCTGTTCTTTTTATGTGGAGCGTATTAAGGTTTCGAAAATTATTTTCCGTATCAATGAATCAAAATACTTTCTCATCCCATATTTTGAGTCATTCTATATTAACAATCTTCATAATTGCATTTTCTATAACTACATTTGCGTTCTGCCATATAATGCGATTACAGGATAACTGGTTTAGCGGTATTTTCCCTTTGTATCACTTTACAGCCTCTGTCCAGGCAGTCCTTGCATGTATGTTATTGATTTTACTCCTAAATAAATCTGACTATGATATTATTAAAACACTTACAGATAAGCATTTTAACAATCTCAAAACCCTTATTTTTGCCTTCACATTACTTCACGCCTATACTTCATATTTTCAGTATGTCATTGTTTACAGCGCCAATATTCCGCATGATTTAATTTACTATAAACATATATCAGAATATCCTTACATCTATATATACTGGGTAGTCATTTCATTCAGATTAGTTATTCCTTTTATAGCGCTCTTATTTACCAGGTTAAATACAAATCACATTATAATATTTTCCGTATGCATTTTAATAGTATTGTCTCATTTTTGTGAAATTCTTCTAAACGTATTACCTTTTTCGAATAAATCTTATCATCTCATAACTTTGTTCGCTACAGCACTTGTTATTATCAATGTTATTTTGTTTATTTTAATCTATCTTAACCTTAGTAAATGTTTTGAGATTAACAGCCCAGAAAAAGTTAATACTAATAATCCGTGACCCATTTTCTATGAGACCAAAAGAGAAAAAAACCGATGACAAAGTTGCCGTGTTAAGATGGCAAACAGTCGGAACGTTGTTTGTCATACTGTTGTTACCGTTAGTGGTATTTTATTTCAGGTATTTTCATACAAACATGCCTTCTCTGTATTCAGACCGTGTTCAGGAACGAATCAAGGCCGCTAATGAAGTAAATTCATCCGCCCAGACAAGTATTAACGAGTTTTCCTGGGTTGATAAGGATAAAGGAATTTTACACATTCCAATTTCGAATGCTATGAGATTAATTGATAAAATCTATAAAAACAAAGAGACTGCGCGCATAGAATTTTTAAAGCGAATTGAAAGCGCAAATAACAATATTAATATTCCTAAAAACTAAACGTCAGATAAAAATTTTATTTTAGTTATACTGAATTTAAAATGAGCGCAGCGAAAAAAATCAAAGAGCCTGTTAAAAAGCCGATAGACAAATACGAAGTCCCGCAAGAATATTCGCTTGCTGAAATTCATGAAAATCTTCGCCTTAAATCGCTTTTCATTTTGTTAAAATCCACTGCGTGGCTTGTAATCGGGCTGTTGTTTTATATGGTAAGTATTGCTTCATTATTATTTCCGGACGTGTTTCCTTCAAAAGACTATCTTTTATACGGACGTTTACAGGCTTGTTCTTTTACCGCAATTATTTATGGTTTTCTAATTCAACTATTATCCGGAGCTATTATTTATATCTTATGTAAATTAAACAATATCCTAATCAAAGATAGATTTTCCTTCTATTTTGGTTTCATCCTGTGGAATCTTGGTGTATTAATAGGAATTGTTGGCATTTTACTTGGACATAACTCCGGTTTCGAATATTTCGAAATACCTCACTACTCACTTTTAATTCTATTCATTGCTTCTTTATTTATCTCGTTTAATATTTTAATCCTCACAAATAACACTAAGCCAAGTTATTTTAGCTTCATTGGTGTCGGATTTGCTCTTTCTCTATTAATTATTCTTTCTGTCGTATATTTGTTTTTAATCAGATTCCCCGTCCATGGTGCCGGACAGGTCATCATTTATAATTGGTCAAAGAATGTTCTTTTTAATGTATGTATTTCATGCGAAATCATCGGACTGATTTTTTACTTCATTACTGATTCTAAAAATCCGCATCCTCACTCTGCAATTTTATTTATTATAACAATATTAGGGCTGTTACTTTTCGGCGGAACTGGTGGCATTTCACCTTCAATTCCTGTTCCAAGATGGATTTTCGAGCTCAACAGGTCATTATCTTTGTTTTTACTTATTCCATTATTCTCTTTCTTATTTCTTGTGTTATTCAAATTTTCGGAAAATCCCGAAATAACTTACAATAAACTTATCTCTTTCAGCGTATCAGGCATTCTACTCTATTATTTAGCATATATTGCAAATGTGTTCACACCTGTGTCTCAAATGACAGAATTTACTTTATATGATAGAGGCAAGGATTTTCTTATTTTGATATGCTCCGGAATCCCAATATTCTATTCCATTTGCGGGATAATTTTGAGAGATATCGCTGACTATAAGTTTTCCCCTGCAATGATTAAATTAATGTATTTATCGTGTCTATCAGGTCTGGTAATATCAATAGTTTATGTCACTGCTGGCTTCTTGCACGGTAGCCTGCTCTATGACTACCGGATTCCTTTTACTATCATCATTGATAAACTAAAGTTGTTCTATCTCCTCGTTCTTATTTTTTCTATTTTCCTGTTTATTAGCACGGCAATTTGCTTTGTAAAATGCAATCTTGTGTGTTTTAAAATTGCAGTTGCAAAAATAACCGAATTTAAAAACAAATACATTGCAGAGACAGATTTTGAGAAAGGCGTCGGAATAAAATGAGATATTTTCAAACAATAATACTTGTTGGATTAATTTTATCTGCCTCGCTGTATTTACTGGTTTTAATTCCAGTCAACAGACTTTCGGATTTAAAACCAATCTCTGATGGCACAGGCGGTTTTTATCCCAACGAACGTTTAGGCGCCGCTTTAAAAGGGGCTCAGTTTTATCGTAGTCTTGGTTGCTATTATTGCCACACGAGATTAGTTAAACCTTATGAATTTGGAACCGATTATGAACGCGGCTGGGGCATAAGGCGACTTGTAGCAAGAGATTTCCTTGCAGATTCACTTATTCTTTTCGGCTATATCAGGTTAGCCCCAGACCTTGCAAACATTGGACTGCGAAAACCTGAAAAATTTTCAATCCCATGGAAATATTCCTCAACAAACCAGACCGAACAGATTGGTCAATTCGAAAACCGTCTATTAACAATATTATACAATCCAAAATTATTAAACCCAAAATCAATCATGCCATCATTTCGGTTTTTATTTAATGATTATGTTACTAACGCGCAGCCGTTCGTAGTAGCTTCTGACAATCCCATGCCAAAAACTTTATCCATTAACGGTCAAACCGTTATTCCAACCGAACCAGCAATTTACATTGTCGAGTATCTTAAATCCATGAAATCTGAATATCCGCTTTTTGAAGCGCCACCGCCTCCTGACCCATCAAGGTTTATTAGACGAACTACCGAAATTACAAACGTTTTACAATCTGTTTCTCCCTAATTATTTGCTTATGGACGAAAATTATAAAGAAACAAAAGATAAATCGGGCTCTTCCAAAGCACTGGCAATAATTTTGTCAGCTCTTGTGGTATTGATTGCCGGATTAATTATTGTGAGGTCATATCTAATAAAATCATCGGCAGAATTCGACGATAATATTTATTTTCCTTATGTATCCACAAATCAACTCGCTTTTCTAAAACCTCCGCAATCAAAAGACCCTTTTATTGAAAATGGCAGGTTTATTTATAACTCGGCATGCGCGCCATGTCATCAGACAGATGGCAACGGTGTACCCGGACAATATCCGCCCCTTGCCGGTTCCGAATGGGTACAGGAACAAGGGTCAGGTAGGCTCATCAGGCTAATGCTGCATGGGCTTGAAGGTCAGATCGAAGTCAAAGGATTGCAATTCAATAATACTATGGTTCCGTGGAAAGATTTGTTGAACGATTCCCAGATTGCTGCTGTTCTATCGTTTATAAGGTCAGAATGGGGCAATAAAGCCCCCAGGGTTTCTCCAGAACAGGTAAAAACAATCAGGGATAAAACAGCAAACCGCAAACAACACTGGACTGCGAAAGAACTTCTCCAAATCCCGCCCTACGAATAAGTGAGTTTTGCCCGGTATTTGTTGTGTTTTCTAAAATTCAACAACCCTCTTTTTACTTCACAAAGTTAAATGTAAATTTCAGTTCTGTTTCCAGCGGTTTATCAGGCGCAACTTTTAGATTTGTGACCGAATAAGGAATACTGATTTCCTTTGCGCCTGAAAAACTATTAGTCCCGTTTCTTACCTCAAGCAGAACAGTTTTCTGCGCTACAAGAGTTAATTTCTTTGGCACACTTATTTCTTTTAATTGTTTTCTCAACACAAGTTCATAAGTAACAGGTGATGTGTTCTTTATATGCAGAAGAACTCTGCCTTTTGGTTTCATATCCGGATTAAGAGTTGTTATTTGAACCGAACGCTGAAATAGCGGTTCAAGATACTCTGCATCGCCAAAAAGCGTGTTTTCAAACCATACAGCTGTGCGTCTGGCAAACAAAGCCTCGCGAATTCCATCAGACGACCTTTTTGTCGCAAAAACGAGTGTCATCGGACGGTGCTTTCCGTCAGTTACAGCGTAATCCAACATTATGGGGTTGTGTATGTCGGTATTCCCAACCATTGTTAGTTTCTTATCTATACACCATTTGTGAGATATAGGGTCATAAGTATCGCCGTTTACAATCTCAATTCCATGGAGTTGACCGCGTTTATAAACTGTTTCCTGTTCTTTATACCATACAGATTTCCAGTCGGGTTGTTTCCAACCCGGATGATTCCAGAAAATAAAAGCCCCTTGCGCAAAGGCATTGCTGACAGCCTCAAAATAATCTTTTCTTACAAGCGCGTCTATATTCGTTACAAACAGACAATTCCAGTGACCGGGAGGCTCACCGCGGGTTATTTCCGCCGCAGGAATAACAATAATTCCAAGTGAGGAAGCAAGGTTTGTTGTTAACTGATACGAACGTCCGTGTTTTATAATCATGTCGTTTGTATGAGGCAGATATTCAATGTGATCACTGATTGCAATTGCGTCCAGCCCTTCCCGCCACGCTTCTTCTATCCTTATGGTTGGCCAGACAAGACCATCAGAAAATACAGTATGCGAATGAAAATCGCATTTCAAAGTTATAAAACCGGGTATATCCGGAAATGGAATTTCTGAACGCGCGCGGACAATATGTTGAGCGTTGATGTTGATTATAAAATTAAATAAAAGGATATAAATACCGATATGGATTATTCTTTTTGCTTTCATGAAAAAATTCATTATCAAATATGAGTTTTAAAGCAAGCATTTTCGCAGATTTTTTTAGGCATAATAACTCACTATGATTGACTATTGATTTAACACCATTCTCTCAGCCATCATGGATTGGAAATTTTTCTCATTGATAATACCCTCGTAATGATTAAGTGGAATTGCAAAGTATTGACAATTTTATTCAAATTGATAAAAATCTAAATAGGTCTAAGAAATCTGGGTTAAATCACACCATGCATTTGGATTTAATTTTAAATTTATCGCTACTCGTAGCGTTAACGGTGATTTCCACCTTTTTCGAAAAGCGTTATACCACAGATACTATATCAGGCAATATTCTGCAGGGATTATTGTTCGGAGTAGTTGCCATTATTGGAATGCTCAAACCTGCTGTAATTTCAGAAGGAGTATTCTTTGACGGTCGTACGATTGTTATTTCTCTGTGCGCTTTGTTTTTTGGCGAGGCTGCCGTTTTAATAGCAATGTTAATGGCTATATTTGCCCGCGTTTTAATCGGGGGCGCTGGGGCCTTCTCAGGAATATTGTCTATCTTAATTTCCGCTTTGATTGGACTTTACTATAGGAATCTTAAAAGGGATTCATTAAATAAACTTTCTAATTATGACCTGCTATTATTCGGTATGCTTGTTCATGTCTCCATTTTTTTAACGATATTTACTCTGCCCGGGAATACCTTTTATCAACACTTTGGGAAACTGGCTTTTGGAATTCTTTTAATATACCCAATTGCTTCATTGCTCGCTGGTAAAATTCTTCTCGTTAACCGTCAGTCTTACATCTATCTTGAAGAATTGGAAACTAAAAATAAGGAACTCCTGACAACACTGCAATCCATTGCGGACGCAGTAATTATAACAGACAAGACTGGAAAAATTATATGTGTTAACCATTATACCGAAGATATTCTAAATACCAAAGAAACAGCTCTGCTGAACAGACAGATTAACGAAGTTGTGAAACTATTTAATGAAGATGAACAAAAGGAAATTAATATTTCACTGGATAACGTTTTGAAAAAAGGGGAAACTATAAAGTATTGTGGTAACATCTCAATTATCTCCTCCGATGGCAGAAAGACTCCTGTTTATGCAAGTATTGCCCCCATAAAACTTGATGACGGAAAAATCATAGGCGCAATTCTTATAATTCATGATTGTTCTTTTGAGCGGAAAATGACAGAGGAATTAAGGGAAAACGAGGTTAAATATTCCACATTGATAGAATCAGGTCCAGCAATGATTTGGACAAGCAATGCCAACAAACTTTGCGATTATTTTAATCCTCAATGGCTTTCATTCCGTGGTCGGACTCTTGAACAAGAGCTTGGAAACGGCTGGACAGAAGGGTTACATCCTGACGATTACGATTATTGCTTAAAAACCTATACTACAGCATTTGATAAACGAGAACCGTTTGTCATGGAGTATCGGCTCAAAAGACACGACGGGGTTTATAGGTGGATAATTAATTATGGCGTTCCACGCTATGATAGCCACGGTAAATTCATTGGTTACATTGGATATTGCTTTGATATTACAGACCGTGTGGAGGCGCAAAATCAGGTTAACCTTCTTCTTAAAGCAATCAACATTTCAGGCGTTTCAGTTGTCATCACTGATAAAGAAATGAATATTCAATGGGTTAACGAAGGTTTCACTAAACTTACCGGCTATTCTATGGAGGAAGCAATAGGCAAAACCCCAAAAGAACTATTAAGGTCTTACATGCATGATTCTGAATTTTACAAGGAAATGGAAGAAACGCTTGCAAGAGGCGAAATCTGGAGAGGTGAAAGAATCGATATTAGAAAAGACCTTTCGTATTTCACAGTTCGCTCTATAATCATCCCGATTAAAGATAGTAAATCCAATGTTACAAATTTTGTTGCAATTGATACTGATATAACTAAGCTGAAAAGTTTGGAAGATCAATTATTTCACGCCGGAAAAATGGGAACAATGGGAACGCTTGTTAGCGCAGTAATTCATGATTTTAATAATGCGTTGAGTGTAATGAAGTTAGCCACGGATGAGTTGAAAAGTCTCCAGAACTTGCCCCATGAAGCATCTATGTATATCCAGAGTCTTGAAAGGGCTCACGAACGCGCCCTCAGTATAGTTCAACCATTGCTTGCGTTCTCCAGAAAACAAACAACTTCCTCAAAAACAGTGGTTGACTTAAACGAAATAGTGAATAGCATCGCCAAAGTCCTTCAGAAATTAATGGGGGAAAGAATAAAAGTAAAGATTCAATCGCTTCTTGAATGTGCACCTGTGATAGCAAATCGCGGTAATATTGATCAGATTATTTTAAATCTTGCGGTAAACGCCCGCGATGCGATGCCAAATGGCGGAATGTTCGAAATAAAAATCGATAGAGTTACAAAAGATGAGTTGCCCTTTAAACAAGACAATATTGCCAATACCAAATATATCAGATTGTCTTTTACTGATACAGGGACTGGCATACCAGCTGAAATTCTGCCAAAAATATTTGACCAGTTCTTTACAACAAAAGAATTAGGAAAAGGAACAGGCTTGGGATTGTCCATAGTTAAACAAATTGTCGCAGAACATAATGGCTTTATTGATGTAAAATCTGAATATGGAAAAGGCACAACTTTTACCATCTATTTCCCCGAATCAAATAGACCGTTAAAGGACGAAAAAATACGAGAAAATATCATCCTGAAATGCCGGGGTTTGGAAACAATAATTGTCGCGGATGATGATAATCATGTGCGTGAACTAATTTCATCAATTCTGACTAAATATGGGTACAAGGTTATTCCAGCGTCAAATGTTGATGAAGCAATGGAATTGTATAAAACACATAGGAATAATGTTGATTTGTTGCTTTTAGACATTGCAATGCCCGGTAAAATCTCCGTTGATGAATTTTACCTTGAAATATTCAGGGAAAATCCGAAAATTAAAATAATTCTGATGTCTGGTTATCCGGACGAAGTGGAAAAACACATCGGCAAATTTAAGGAAGGCGAAACCCTTTTAGTAAAACCTGTAAGCGCAATAAAACTCCTCGAAGCAATCAGAAATGTTCTGGATAAAAAATCTGAACAATAAATTTTTCTTTCTTTTTCTCTAATCTTTGAAGTCTTATAAAGGTTTTTCGCTTTATTTTAAAATTGGGGTTTAATAGGATTATCAGGAAATGGAAAATAATATTATGAGAATAGGTTTCATTGGCGCTGGTAAGATGGCAACTGCGCTGGCAAGGGGCTTTATTAATTCTAATATATGCGCGGCTTCAGACATTCTCGCAAGCGACGTTCAGGAATCTGCGCGCAAGTCATTTGAAAAAGAAACCAGCGCTCATACAACGGATTCCAACCAAAAAATTGCGGAATTCGCAAAAACTATTATCCTTGCTGTTAAACCGCAAAATGTCGGAACGGTTTTAAATCAGATTAAGGATTATATTTCGGAAAACCACCTGTTAATATCAATCGCCGCAGGGATAAAAATCTCTTTCATTGAAAGTCTGGTTCCCGCCGGTACACGCGTTATACGGGTTATGCCTAATACACCTGCGCTTGCCGGATGCGGAGCATCGGCTTATGCCCCCGGCAAATCAGCCACAAAATCGGATGAAGAACTGACCCATAAACTCCTTTCATCGGTCGGTATTGCTGTCAAAGTAAACGAGGAACTTCTCGATGCAATAACTGGCTTAAGTGGCAGTGGTCCGGCATATATTTACCTTGTTATAGAAGCCATGAGCGATGGTGGTGTTGCTGCTGGTCTGCCTCGCGATATTGCAACGAAACTCGCCGCTGCCACTGTGATGGGCGCTGCTAAAATGGTTTTGGAAACAGGTTTACATCCCGGGCAATTGAAAGACATGGTAACAAGCCCAGGCGGAACCACTATAGAAGGTTTGCATGAACTGGAAAAATCTGCCGTAAGAGCCGCCTTTATAAACGCAGTCAGGGCAGCAACAGAAAAAAGCAAAATCCTGTCAAAAGGGACTTCAAAGTCATGACAAAAATTTAATTTTTAATATGGGTTTTCAACCGCCAACCGACAAGCAGGCAAAATTAATCTGGTCAGCCGTAACCGCTTTGGCAATTGGAATACTTGTCGTATTGGTTGGATTAATCCTTGTCGGGATTGGCATAGTGGTGAATCAATTATCGGGTGTTCTAATACCAATTGCAATAGGCGCAATCATAGCATGCCTGCTCGATCCTCTTGTAGATTTATTTGAATCTAAATTTAAAATTCCACGCGTTCGTGCAATATTACTCGTGTTTTTTATAGCAATAATGTTTTTGCTTATTTTAGCAGCCACTGTCGTCCCGCAATTTATCTATGAATCAAAACAATTGATGGACACCCTGCCTGTAAGCGCAGAGCAACTTCAGAAGAAAATCGGCGAATGGCTTTCGAAATCTCCATTCGGTATAAAAATCCGAACTTTCTGGGAACAGGAATATGGCGTAAAGGTTCAGGAATGGATAACTACCGCAGTGCCTACGATTTCAGCATGGATCGGAAACCAACTTCTCAAAGTAGTTTCGTGGGTTGGGTTGATTCTTGGTTTTGCCCTTGTTCCAGTTTACACATTCTATTTTCTGCTCGAGAAAAAAGGCATAAAAGAAAACTGGCAAAAATACATTCCTGTTAATAACCCTAAAATCCGCGAAGAAATCATTTTTATAATTAAATCAATCAACGACTGTCTTGTTGCGTTTTTCAGGGGACAAATTTTGGTTTCGTTTTGCACGGGGACAATGCTCGCGGTTGGTTATCTGATAATTGGTCTAAAATATGCCATTTTATTAGGTGTCATTGCAGCACTTATCGGCGTGATACCCTACCTTGGAGCAATTATATCACTTGTTCTTGCGTTGTTAATCGGGATAATCCAATTTCAGGACTGGTTGCATCCACTGTTAATTGTGGGGATTTACGCGCTTGCCCAGACAATCGAAGGATGGGTAATTTCGCCAAAAATAATCGGCGACAGAATTGGATTGCATCCGCTGACAATTATTATTTCACTGATGGTCGGTACAACTTTAATGGGCGGCGTCATTGGAGGGATTCTTGCAATTCCAATTACAGCTGTTTTCCGGACGTTGATGTTCCGCTACGTTTGGCAGAAAAAAACAGAGACCAATGGCTAATTTATTAGCGATACCTTATCACTGCCTCCACAGGGTAATGGTCTGATGGATACCTACCCTGGTCAGATATATAATCTATCATCGAGTTAAGTGTAACAAAATCAGGTGAATGGATAATCCAGTCTATTCTACTTCCTTCGCGTGTGCCTTTCCATGCATGAAACGAACTCTCAAACGAAGTTCTCACAGGGTGTGTCACTCGGAAAGAGTCGATCCACTTGTTTTTGCCATCCTCGCTCTGAATAATTATTTTGTAAGCATCGGTATCTTCGGTCGAATTAAAATCGCCAGTCAGAATAATAGGATATTTCTGTTCAAATTCGGCAAATCTTTTTCTTATCAATTTTGCAGATTCCACTCTTGCGACTTTACCGATGTGGTCAAAATGGGTGTTTGCGTAAAAGATTGTTTTGTCCGCTAATTTATCTTTCAGTAAAACCCATGTGCAAATGCGCGGCAGAGACGAATCCCAACTTTTGCTACCGGCAACCTCAGGGGTCTCGCTTAGCCAAAAATGACCATATTTTAAAGCCTCAAATCGGTTTGTTTTAAACATAACCGGGGCGAACTCGCCTTTGCGAACGCCATCTTCACGCCCGACGCCGTAAAAGCCATATCCAGTAAGATTAGTTCTCAGATATTCACCCTGATAATCCAGCACCTCCTGCATTCCGAGCAAATCGGGGTCGAACACTTTTATTGTTTGAAGGACAAGTTCTTTTCTTAATTGCCAGTTGTTTGTACCATCTTTTGCGTCGCCATATCTGATGTTAAAACTCATCACTTTTATAGGTGGCGCCGATGCAGCAAAAATACTGGCAACTGACAATTCAATAATAAGATATATTGCCGCAAGCACCTTAAACAACCTTGCGGTTTCCAGACCGCTTCTGTTTTTCATAAGAACCTATTTGTTTTTATTCGTATTTTCCGAGAACAAACTGGCGATGCATTGAAAATACTTTTCTCAGGGCTTTTGACGTTTCATCCTGAATCGCCTGCAATGACCGGTAAATCTTTACGTTTTCTTCAATCGGCGTTGTTGTTTCGTTGTTATTCAGTTTAACAAAATTATCCGTAATTTCCTGAATTGAAACTTTTTCTCCGCAGACGTGGTTTTTCCAGCACCAGAGGGCTTGAAGTGCAGCGCCAAAAGCAGCTCCTTCAGCAACTTTCAATGTTACGACTTCGGCATTGAATATATCTGCCATTATCCTGCGCCAGATCTTAGACTTTGACCCGCCGCCGGTTGCGCGGATTTGTGTCGGCTTAATTCCAAGTTCTTCCAACCGCCGCAAACCATAGTTCATCCCGAGCGTAACTCCCTCCATTGCGGCACGTGCAAAATGCCGCGCTTCAAATGTTCGAACATTCACGCCTAAATAAACACCGGTTCCATCCGGAACATTCGGCGTCCTTTCTCCTTCCAGATATGGCAAAAGTAAAAGTCCATCGCACCCAACGGGCGCCTTTGCAACCTCAGAATCGAATTTTTCAATAGTCCAGCCAAAATCCTTACGCACCATCTCAGTTGCAACGGTTACGTTCATCGTGCAAAGCAAGGGCAACCAGCGGTTTGTGGAATCGCAGAATGCGGCAATCTCACCTTCCGGGTCAATCACCGGCTTTTCAGAACATGCATAAATTGTCCCGCTTGTTCCGAAACTGGCTGTTATGACCCCTTCTCGCGTATTGCCTGTTCCGATTGCCCCCATCATGTTGTCTCCGCCACCTGCGCTGACCAAAGTTTTTGTAGTCAGACCAAGCGCCTTTGCAGTGGATTCCTGAAGCCTGCCGACAGGCTGATCACTCGGCATCAACGGTGGCAATTTAGATTCAAGTTCGGGGTCAATCGCGGCTATTGTTTCTTTGCACCAAACACGTTTCCTGACATCCATCAAAGCCGTTCCGCTTGCATCGCCATATTCCATCACCTTTCTGCCGGTCAGCCAGAAATTCAGATAATCATGAGGCAGTAAAACGCAATCTAACTTTTTGTAATTTTCGGGCTCGTTCTTTTTAAGCCACAAGATTTTTGAAGCGGTAAATCCAGGCAAGACCGCAATTCCTTGCTTTTCAATTGTTGCTTTTAATCCGCCCAGTTTTTCCATTATTTCTTCGCATTCGGCAGCAGTGGAAGTATCGCACCAGAGTTTAGCCGGACGGATGACCTCGCCGTTTTTATCAAGCGGCACAAACCCGTGCTGTTGACCGCTGACGCCAATTGCAACCACTTCATCCGGTTTTGCCTTTGTTTGCTTAAGCGCAGTTTTGATTGCTTTTGCCGCGGCATCGCGCCACGTATGCGGATGTTGCTCCTTTGCCCCCGGCGGCAAATTCGGTATTAACCCATAGGAAACCGAAGCCGAAGAGACAACCTTGCCACTTTTCCCGTCAACAACCAATACCTTGGTTGATTGCGTTCCACTGTCAATTCCGATTACTAATGTTCTCATAGCGCGTGCTTTTATATTTTCTACACAATCAAAAAAATTGTTGCAATTACAATGTTAATAAAAAACCAGAATCTGCCCCCCATTATTTTAACCGCAATATTCCGATCTTGAATTTATTATATCCACAAGGCATAGTAATTACTGAATGAGCGATTATCCGAAACATATTTTCAGAAGATTGTGCTAATGAATATATTTCAGAGAAATTTAACATATTTTTTACTAATCTTTGCTCTGGCATTTACTGCTAAGACGCAGGAAAACAGCCCCGTAAAACAAATCGAGCCGAATATCTACGAAATTGGTGGAGTGCAGATCAATAGTAAAACTAAAACCGTAGTTATTCCCGCAACTGTAAATATGGCAGAGGGACAGATTGAATACGCCCTTGTTTCGACTATGGGAAAACTCCATGAAAGTTTATTAAAAACGGAGGTTGAGCCATACCATATCCATGTGGCTATGCTCCTGCTCAATATTAAAGGTTTTGATTATACAAAATACGATATCAACGAGAAAAATATTGGGGGCGACCCGCTTGCGATAAAACTTGAGTGGAATGAAAATGGAAAAACAAAACAGGAACCACTGGAAGATTTCATCTATAACACACGTAAAAATAAACCCCTTAAAAGCAGCGAGTGGGTTTATAACGGTTCGCGGCTGATTGATGGGACTTTTCTTGCTCAGCGCGACCGTTCCGTTATTGCAATTAAACCTGATATTGACGCCCTTATTAACAATCCTGTGTCATGCAAAGAAAACGAAAATGACTGGATAGTTAATACAAACACATTTCACCTTAATATCAATGACGCAGTTAAAGTGATTATTGAACTGAAATCAAAATCAGATTCAGATGCCAAAAACAAATAAAAAGCGTATTTTTAAATTTTAAAAATTAAACTAAATTGAAATAGTTATATGAATAGCATGATTAAGAAAACTGTTAATGTCGTTATTGTAGGTTTTTTAACTTTAAGCCTGTATGGGGCTGACATTTCATTCAGGAATGAGATCCAGATTGCCCTGAACAAGGGATTCCGTTACCTTGAATCCACCCAGAACACAAACGGCTACTGGTCAAGTGCAGACCTTCCGGCAGTCACTGCGCTTGCATTAATCGCATTTCAAGGCGACCCCGAACAAAAATATCGCACCAAAGAACCGGAGTTCATAAAACGCGGTTATGAATTTCTGTTGAAAAATGTCAAACCCGATGGCGGAATTTATGGAAATATGCTCCCTAATTATAACACGGCAATTTCTATGATGGCTTTAATTGCCGCAAACAAACCCGAATATGAGCCAATCATCCGTAAAGCCAGGCAGTTCTTAATTAGTATGCAATCTGACTTCGGCGAACCCGGAAAACTGGACACGCCGCTCGATGGAGGAATCGGCTACGGAAATCGTTATAAACATTCCGATGTATCTAACACAAAATTTGCCCTCGAGGCGCTTTATTACTCCCGCAATCTTGTAAAAGATCAACCTGGTGAAAAAGACCTCAATTATGAAGCAGCAATTCACTTTTTGCAGAACTGCCAGAATCATCCAAAGTTTAATACTAACAACTGGGTTTCTGAATATAAAGAGGACTGGGGCGGATTCGTGTATTATCCCGGATACAGCATGGCTGGCGGACGAACTAACGAAACGACAGGAAAAGTTTCTCTTCGTTCCTATGGAAGCATAAGTTATGCAGGGCTGCTAAGTTACATCTACGCAAACCTTAAAAAAGACGACCCAAGGGTGCTTGCTGTATTCGATTGGCTGAGGAATAATTATACCCTTGATGAAAACCCCGGAATGGGACAGGAAGGTTTATTCTACTATTACCATACTATGGCAAAAGCCCTCTCAATCTATGGAGTTGATGAACTCGAACTTAAAGACGGAAAGAAAATTAATTGGCGAAAAGATCTTGCCATGAAACTTTTGAATTTACAAAAGCCTGATGGCTCGTGGGTAAATGAAAATAACCGCTGGATGGAAAAAGACCCAATTCTCGTTACCACTTATGCTCTGATAGCGCTGGAATTTGTTTACAGAGGAATTTAAGATTAACTTTGATTTTTTTTAGTAGGTCGGGGATGCCTCCGGAAATGGTTTTGAATCAAAAGCCGCCACACCATCCAGATTGCTTCCCAGACAATCTTTTTGGACATTTTTGAAGTCCCTTGAAAACGGTCAGTGAAGATAATCGGGATCTCCACAATTTTCATTCCATTCCTCCAGACAATATGGGACATCTCAATCTGGAAACTGTATCCATTAGACCTGATTTTATTTAAATCTATTAACTGAAGGGTATGACGCCGGAAACACTTAAATCCGCCTGTTGGGTCAGTTATCGGCATGCCTGTTATTATTTGCACATACTTTGCCGCCCCCATACTTAATAACAATCGTTTTAGAGGCCAGTTTATAACACGAATTCCGTTGATATAACGCGAGCCTATTACAAGATCTGCATTTTTCGCTGCTTCGATCAGGGCAGGAATATCATTTGGATTGTGAGAGAAATCCCCGTCCATTTCAATTATGTACTCGTAATCCCGCTCAAGTGCCCATGCAAATCCGGCGCAATATGCCCTGCCAAGCCCGTTCTTTTCGCTGCGATGCAAAACATGAACCTGCGGATATTTTTTTGCAAGTTGATCCGCTATTTCTCCGGTACCGTCCGGAGAATTATCATCAACAATCAAAATATCCACTTTGACGGGCAGCTTTAAAATAGTTTCAACAAGCTGGACTATATTTTCCCGTTCATTGTAAGTGGGTATTACAACTAACGCTCTTTCATTCATCCATGTTTTTGTTGTTTAAAGCAAATACCAAAATCCGACACTTCTTAACAAGAAAACTTGTTTATAAATGTTAACGAAAATTTTTGCAATTTCAATTAACATGTATAAGTTAAATTCAATATGCAACCGCTTGCGCTGGTTTTTTATGAAAGAGTAATGCCGGGTTCGCAATTGCCAACGAAACTCGAGTCCCTCGGATATCGGGTTGCCGTTGTCAATGCCACAAAAGATTTTCTCCCTACTGTAAAATCTCTTAAACCATTCGTTATTATTGCTGATGTTGCCACCAAAAACAAAGATGTTTGTCCGATAATATCACTCATCCGTGAGGATCCGGAGTTAAAACATATCCCTATAATCGCTATTACAGATTCATCCGATAAACGGCTCGAAGTAACCGCACGGGAATCAGGCGCAAATCTTGTTGTTTCCGAAGCGGCAATTCTTATGCACCTGAAGCCGCTCCTTGATCAGGCGATTGCGATAGATTGAATTTTTACTAAATATTACGGAGCAATAACTCTTAATCCTGCGGGTATAACACTTATACGCACAGGAAGAAGCCCGACAAATTCGCCATCCAGTTCAAAACCGACACGCCCGGACGTTTTTAATTCGAAACTGCTTAATTGAATATATTTTACCCCGCCGCGGTCTTTGAAATTTTTTGTTATCAATCCGATGGAACACTTTAATGCAACGAGATAATTTACTACTGGGTAAAAAGCAATATCAATTTTCCCGTCCGACTGATCTGCGTAAGGAAACAGGTTAAAATCGCCACCGTAATATTTCCCGTTGCCAAACAGAAACAATCGCCCTGTCACATTATAATTTTCACTGACTAACGAAATTTCCGGCTGGGTTTCTCTTATTGCCTTTAATCCAGCCCACACATACGCAAGCCAACCGATTTTTTTCTTTAAGTTCCACGAAAGAAGTTCAACAGCGCGGGCATCAAGTCCGGCACCTCCAAGTTGGACAAAATAACGACGTCTGTATTCGCCGCTTTCCGTATATTCAGCAAAAGGAAGGTCAAGCACTCTTGTTTTATCCGATTCAACCAGTTTCCATGCCTGCTGAGTATTTAAAGGAATTTTAAGTGTTCTTGCAAAAACATTAGAAGTACCAATCGGTATAATCCCGATACGCGTCCTTTCAAATCCCCCCTCAACCATTCCTATCCCATTTATCACCTCATTAACAGTCCCATCCCCGCCAGCACAGACAATTACAGCAAATTCCTCTTCTACCGCCCGTTTCGCAAGATTTTTTGCGTCGCCGCGTTCTTTTGTATATTTTATATCCCAACCCCGGGCAAGTTCAGTCAGACTGCTGAAAAACCGTTTAGCCTTTTCCCCTTTGGCAACAGGGTTCAGAATCAGGCATCTTCTGGCATCATTCCCCATGTTGTTTATTAATTATTTCAACCCAGATACTCATTTATAATTTGCGCCGATTCTTTTGCTCCGTCTGTGCGGATACTTTTTTCAGGCACAGGAATCATGCTCAGTTTATCCAGATATTCCTTCCATCTCCCGGCAAAGAAATCTTCATGGGGAATTTCAATTGCGGGTATGTAGTTCGGAATTGCAGGCACTAATACTTCGTCCTCTCTGAAACCATAGCGTCTCGGATACAACAAAGGCTTCTTAAACCCGACACACGTTGAAACTAATCCATAACCGGGTTTCCCAACAATGATGTCTGCAAAATTAATAACGTCTGTAAAAGAAAATCGTGGATATAACGAGATTTTATATACATTTTTCGGAAATGCATAATCGTCCGAATCAGCAAGAATAAAAGTATAATCGCCAGAATTTTCAGCCGCTTTGCTGATTGTCCGGGAATCTAATCCACCACGAAATGCAATGTAAACCACCTTTTTATCTGATGGGATATTTAACTCCGACTTTAATACCTCAAGAGGCTTGACCTCATTCTGAATTACTAAAGACACATCGGAAATCTTTTCGAGCATGGAAGACTGATGATAAAACGGATACCGAATCCAATGAGCCATCTTTGAATAGCCGGTTCTGATAGATAATAACATGGCGTTTTGTTCTTCCTCGTCCATTATCATCGGCTCGTATATCCAGTCCCACAAAAAATTGCTCATCGCGAGACACGGAATACCAAGCCTTGCTGCAATTTCTCCAGCAATTGATGGAATATCGGAAATAATCAAATTTATATCATTTTGCATACAATATGCTGTTTCATGATAAACAAGACCGAGCGACGTTTTTAAAAAATCGCTGAGTTTCTGTACTGTCTTTTCATAATTGATATGCAGCGGGTCATCCTCGCAAACACCGGGGTCTAAAACAGCATCTGTAATCCACACGTTGGAATTATTGTTCAGATCGCCAAAAATCCACGCCGGCGCGTGTGTCCTTATAGTAACGTGAACATCTTCTCTTAATTTCAGTAACGCGCGAATAACCTCTTTAGTCCTTACAGCATGACCGTAACCATGACCGCTTATATAAAATAATACATTTTTCATCAAAAGAATTTGATAAGAATAAAACCGATAAATAGCAATATTTATTTCAAAACGATCCTTTTCAGAAACAAAAATCAGATTATTGAGAATTTTGCTTTTGTCCCAGAACCTCTTCCAATGCCTTGTAGAATTCAGAAAATGTGCAAGGTTTCTTGATTACTTTTATTCTTCTATTAAGAGAAGACATTAAACCCTTAATAACATCATCTCTCTCGCCTGATATAAAGAAAACCGGAATATCCCCCTTTACAGCAAGTATGTTCTTCACAAATTCAATCCCATTCATCCCTGCCATCCGGATATCTGAAATTACAATACCAAAATCATCAGGATGTTTTTTGAAATACTCCAATGCAGCTTTGCTATTATTTGATACAACTACATTAAAACCGCGTTTCTGCAAAAATGCCTTTAACACCTCAAGAACAAGTGGATCATCATCAACAAGCAAGACCTTTTTGCCGGGCAACAATTTGGCTTTATCCTGAGCAGTTTGGTCGTATTGTTGATTTTCAGAAACACTATTTCTTACCGGCTCAGTGTGAAACCATACATAAACTGCCGTGCCTTTATCCACCTCGCTTTCGACAATAACCTGCCCACCGTGCAACCTCGCCAGACCATATACATGAGTCAACCCAAGCCCAAGCGAGTTATTTTTCGAACGCGTGCTGAAAAATGGGTCAAATATCTTATCCATCACATCCGCGGGAATACCAAGTCCGTTATCCTTCACAAGTAGCAACCATGGTGTGTTTGTAACAACTCCAAGTTCCCTCCGCTTTTCTTCCGATAAAAAGTCTTCCTTTAGCGATATCTCTAATTTGCCGCCAAGAGCCAAACCATACCTCGCGTTATCCAATAGATTTGATACCGCTCTTCTCCAGTGAGCCGGGTCGGAAAAAATCTGACAATCCTGAATATCATCATACACTTCGAGGTTAACAGAGGATGGAATTTGCTGTTTCCACTTGGCTAATTCTTCCCTGACAATCTCGCCCAGATTAAATTTTACAGGATTAAACCGTCGTTCAGGTTTAACTGAACTTATTACATTCTCAAGCATCTCTTTAACTTTCTTTGATACATCTTCTCCTTTCTGAGCATAAATATACGTTTGCGAATCCTGAGGAGACTCTTCTTTTATAATAGAAAACCAGCCTGTAAACGGCGAAAGCGAATTATTAAAATCGTGAGCTAGTTTATTTACCAGTGAACTTAAAGATTCCAACCGCCTTTCCCGCTCCTCAAGTTCTTTATTTAATGGAGTAATTAAATCATTAAAATCATTATTATTCATTTCATCTTTGGAATTGCGTTAATAACTAAATTTATACAGTTTGTATATAAATTATACATTTTGTCTATATAATTTTACAACAAAAATATAAGCGGCGGCTTTTGCAGCCGCCGCTTCATGGTTAATTGTTACTCTCAAGGATGAACTGACCTCTGTCAGCCATCCATCCTACCTTCACTGCACATTAATCGTTATCGTTACAGTGGTCGGCGAGGTTGCTACTCCGCCATTCATCGTACCACCACTGTCCTTCAATCCTATCGTCAATACCGCCGTGCCAGCCGCCTTCGCCTTGAACGTCAACGTTCCATCCGCGCTTATCTTCGGCTGCACAGCAAATATCCCAGGATTGCTGTTCGCTACTGTGTATGTCAATA
>Ga0078972_1004694_pt1 | contig 36653 bp, 30 predicted proteins | sample YelNatPaOPGAMG01_FD_67568 | JGI IMG/M metagenome (GOLD analysis project Ga0078972, IMG submission 67568) | Hot spring thermophilic microbial communities from Obsidian Pool, Yellowstone National Park, USA - OP-RAMG-01 (SPADES assembly) (version 2) | ecosystem: Environmental > Aquatic > Thermal...
CCACCGCCCGCATCGCGTTCGAAAAGGCGTTCACGCTCTCCGCAAGCCGGGCGACGATACTCTCGAGAGTATCCCCCTCCAGCACCTGGTACGTGTGATGCTCCCACAACCAAGCCAAACCGACATAATCGCCGGCTGTTACAGTCCCCCGCAACTGAAACTCTGCCTCCGCCGGCTTGTACGTTCCTTCCACCGGCTCAGCATAATCCTTCAGTCGCACCCGGTAGAACCCTTGGCCTCCGCTTTCCTCAGTCCAGATTCGCAAAAACGGCCAATCAATCGTCGGGTACAGATCCGAATCAATCGGAATGCAATTCTCCCGCGTTTCCTCATAGCTTAAAACCAGCCCGCTTAGATCCCCGTCTGGCAAACACCGGAAGGCCGGATGCTCAAATACGTTATCCCGGTTCCACTCAACCACCGCCCAATCGAATTGCTGCCGAAAACACCCGGACACCGTAAACCCGCTCGCACTTGCGCCGCTCAGCGCCGCTACTGCCGTGGGACGCTCGAAGTAGCATTGCAGATCTTGGTCGGGACGCAGCTTCTCCAATCTCATCTGCCGCTCTCAAAGCCTGATGGTGACCGTGAGGTCTGCCCCAGGACGCTCTTGCCCCACAGAAACTATCTCCAGCCCAAGCGTGGCACCTGCACGTAAGGGCGGCAGGCCGAACCCCTTCACCGTGTTGGAAACGCTGTCCCCTGACTGGATACGCAGCTCGCAGTAGACCTGCCCGTCATGTTTCACCCGAAGCTCGATCGGACCTCCCTCCGATGGCTCCCGCACCACAGCAAAAATATCGCGGACGCTATGTGTCTCGTCCACCACGAAGGGAGGCACGGCTTCGGCTTGAATCCCCAGGAATCCTTCAACCTGAAGGGAAATCTGTCCCCCCGATAGCGTCCGCAAACCTTCATCCTCTGTGTTGGTGAGGCACAAACATGAGGTCTCACTTTGCCCATGCGCGTTCGTCACATAAAGCTCGGCGGCAGCAATCCTTGCGTCCGGCAGGTAAATCGGATAAGCGTAGCTGCCGCTGGCCCGGCTGCCGAAAAAGTCCCGGACAAAAGGTACCACGTAAACCTTCCGCTTGAGGTGGTAAATCGGCGTCCCCGCCGGGTGCTCCGATCGCTGACTGCCCAGCACGCCGCGCTCCACTACGTACAACGTGCCCCCTTCCCGGACTTCTACCACCCGGCATAGCTCCTGCTCCACTTGAACGTAGTCTCCCGGCGAACCGATGCCCTCGGATCCAAGAAGGAGGTCCTCGCCGTCTATCGCCGCCGCTTGCCCCAGATAGTAAGGCGTCGGACTTTCGAGCTCATTCCAGTAGTGCATTGTTAGAGTGGCGCCCTGAACGCTCCGTGTATTCAAGAGCTGATCAAACGCAACGCCGACCAGCTCTACGATACCCTCCCCTTTTCCTGCCAGACCGAAGCTCGGCTTCCCCGCAGCTCCCGTGTCCCATGGAACCTCGCCCGAACCCAGTCGCCACCGGCCGAATGGTGAGATCTCGGCGGCGCACTCTTCACCCCGCGCATTCGCCGCGCGCCCCAACACATGAACCGTCGCCCCAATCCGGCCCGGAACAACGAACTCAACGGGACTGCTCCGACCCGTTGCCCCAAGGTGCCATCCCGCTTCCGCGACCACGAAGTAACTGGTGTGGTCCGGCGTTACAAGCCATTGAGGTTCCACGATCAATGTGGTCGCGTCGTTTGCAACTACTCTCCTCTCCTGGCCCGCACCTTTCCCCCGCGTGATCCGGACGACCATCCCCTGGTAGCCATCCGGCGGCATCCGCCCCTCTGTGTTGCCGATTCGATCCGGGCCAAATATGTTGGCCGAATACTCCGGTTGCAGCTCCAGTCGCCAGTAAAAATTCGCATGATCGAAATTTTCGTCCGGAGGCGCAATTGTGCTGTACTCCCTTCCCTCGTCAGTGAAGCTCGTCGCGATTTCCTGGTTTTCGGCGATCCGCCACAATGTCGCGGGAGACGGTCCCCGATAGACGTGAAATCCAACGGTCCCTTGCGAAAACCGCAGGCCGGTTAGAGTCACTTTGTTGGTTTCCGTCACACCCGGTATCGCAACGGGCACCACAAACGAAAGCGGTCCCTCCGCCCCGGTTTGGTCCACGCCGCTCACGGCGTAATAAAGCACCTGGCCCCCACGCAGCCTACCCCCTTCCGCCTCCACCTGCGCGGTCAGGCTCACGATCGGGCGCTCCGCCCCGGAAACTTCCGGCACCCGCGGTGGAGTAAAATTTACCGCCAGACTGATCTCGCCACGCCCCTCCGCTTCCTCGCTATACCGCTCTGCGATGCCCAGCTCGCAAAGCCCGTCGCCGTTGACTGCCACTCCTGCGAGGGGCCTCGGCAGCCCGCCAGGCTGCCCACCCCAGACTCGCCGGCTCCCTTCTCTGCTCCGTAAATTGTCGTCCCAGTACCATTCATCCTTGTGTATCTGCGCCGTTATCTGCGCCCGGCCGAAATTCGTCCCCGGAACCACCTTCAGGACTCGAAACGGCGTCCGCTGGAAGCCTTCCCTCAGATAAGTCACCGTGATCAAATCGCCGGGTCGCAGCCCGAATCCCTTCACGCTCGTCTCGAATTCAATGTACGTGTTTCCCTCAATGGACTTGTCCAGGTAGAACTTGACCACGCGCAACGCCTGGTCGAGGTTGGCAATGCCAAGTGCCGGCAGCGTCGCGCAGACCTCCTGACCCGTCCGCAAGACGTCATCTACATCAACCAGCGATACACTGTCCTGCTGGTACTCATTGAATGCATCCTGGAACTCCACCGAGTACCGGTTCGGCGTCTCCGCCGTGCTCCGCGACCACACGCGAACCGTCGGCTCACCATTGGCCCGCCGCAGGATTCCCGAAAAGCCGTCCGTACCATCCCCGAACTCATAGGCCGGCCAGCCACCGTTCAGCGGCTCACGACTGTTGCTCCCCTCCGGCTTCTCTGGCTGCTGTAAGGCAAGAGTGTTCTCGCAGTTCAGCTCCAATCGGCCGTCTTTGCCATAGGTGAGATAAAGCCTGGCGCCCATCCGGATGCCACGGATGATTTCCGCAGCGCTGGCCCTCTTTTTCAGCACTAAGTTGCACTGGAAGCGCGGCACTTGCACCGGATTGCCGAAAATGTCATGCCCCGGGATCAGCTCCTCGCAATAACTGGCTGTCCTCGCAAAACTCGCCAGATCGATCTGGTCTAACTCCCAGCCGCAGCGCCGCAGAATATCGAGGATGACCCACGCAGGATTGTTCGTAAAGCTCTTGCCGAGGAAGGTCCCGTCCGCATCGTACCGAGCCAGCTTCATGCCTTCCACCAGCGCACGCAGACGCGGCAAGGAACGACCGTCGCTCAAACGGTTCGGGACCACCACGGAAAGGTACGCCATACTGCCGTAACAATCCCCCAGCGGGCGACCGTCTCCGTCCGTGAAATCCAGATTGAAGTCCCCAGTGCGGTTTCCCAAACTGACGACGTTGTACCACCCCGTGGACGTCATATCCCTGTCAGCCTGCCCCGCCGGCACTTCGACGTCATTCACCAGCACCTTGAGCACCCGCTCGATCTCTCCCATCCCGAGCAGCGCTTCTATGTGCGTCAAATTGCCGTCGTTACGGGCAAACACGATCAGCGGCGTCGTCCACGCAGTCCCGTAAATGAGCGGAACGAAATCGTTGTAACGGGCTTCGTTTTCCAGCGCCTCGGAAAGGTGACGGCCCCGCTCCCCGTGGCTGCGCACGATCGTCGTCGGCGGAACAAACTCGATGCCGCCGAAGCGACGCGTCGGATTCCCGCGCGAGTCCCGATCGAACATCCCGCGCTGTTCGCACTGAAGCCTCGTCCCGTCACAGCTCACAAAAGGCCCCTCGCCGTCCAGGTTGCCCACCCCTTCCGGCTGGTCAGCCGAGTAGCCACACCGGAAAAACGGCGAGTATTCGCCTCTCGACCCACCGTCAACTGCCTCTCGACGCTCCTCCGCCGTCCTCGGAAATTTCCAGGGACACCTACGCTGCACCCGAACATCCGGCAGCCAGACTCTTTGCAGACTCAAACTGTTCGTGGCCGTCAAACGGCAGCGTGTCTCGGTCAGCTCTTCCGGTGCGTTCACCACCCCCTGGAAGACAGTCTTGCTCTCGGAAACCGCCTCCCCCCGCTTGAGGTCATAAAACAAGAATCGAACCCTTAGCCGACTCCCTTTCCAGCCCCGCGCACGCTCGATTTGCGAGCACTTCGAATCCGCGTTGGCCAGAATCACGGTCACCTTCGCTGTGGCGTCTATCCCCTCCTCCGGCGCAGAACGAATCTCAAAAACTCGATGGGCCAGTACGCGCGCCTCGTATTCCTCTCCCTCATAGACCACCTGATGCGTGCTCCACCTCTCCACCGCGCCATCCGCAAACCGGCACTCAAAGAGCAACAGAGGGGTTTCCGTCACACTCTGTTCTTTGAGCTCCGCGATCGTCCCCATCTCCGCCTTCCCTGCTACCTCGCTGCCACTACCCTGACCCGACAGCCAAAACTCCCGGGGCCCTCTGCCACGACCTCGAGCGCATCATCACCGAACCTGGCTTCCGGGTAAACGCCGCCTTGCGCCCTGGTTTGCTTGTAAGGCGAAGGACCTGGTTGAGCGTCAACCTGCATGCCGTAAACGTCTACGCTTCTGCCTGGGTCCAGCTCTAGCCCGAACTTTACTAGCTCCTCGTTGCTTTCCAGCTTCACCGGCAGGCACGCCCGCTGCCATGACCCGGACACCCTGATTGTCCGCGCCTCACCGGCCGTCCCCGTTCTGGCAAATAATGTCACCTCACTCCAAGGATCGCCTTTCAGCCACACGCTGAAGCAGTATTGATACCAGGCCGGAATTTCTAGACTTTGTTCGATCCTTTGCGTCGCCTCGCCGCTGTTGCGAAGTCTCGCCGCCCGTGTGCCTCCGCGGGGATCGGGCACCCCCTCTAACAGCTCCAGATAAGGATCCTTGTACCACGCCTCCCGACTAAGTTCCTCGCTCCATACCAGCAGGTTATCCGCAGGATCCACAAAAACGAACGTCCCTCTCCTGCCCTCCGCTTCGTGAAAAAGCCCCTCCAGCGCTCGCCACTCCTCCTCACTTAACCCCCGAAACTCCAGAACCCACTCCCGCTCCCGCAGGCCCGGATCAGCCACCTTCCACTCCAGCCCATCCTTCTGTTCGCATTTCGTTGTTCTCCGCCTCACGCTTCGCACGACAGGAAATTGTGCCCTCGCGCCGCTGGAAAGTTGCGGAAAATATGGCATCTTAGCTCTTGTTCTCCTTCAGCTCGACCCACGCCCGGTGCCGTCCCTCTTTTTCAAGCACCGTTTGCAATTCGTCCGCCGCTATGCTGCAATCCGAATAAGACTTCCCGTCCCACGGATCCTCGAAAACAAAGCTCCCGAACGCTCCTTGCTGGACTTCGAAGAATTCCGCGAGTCGCTGTGTTTCCTCATCGTCAATGCTGGAAAAATGCAACCTCCACCTCCGCAGCGGCCTTCCAATCAGGCGATACCGCTGCTCCGTGCCATCAACAAAACGTAGTACTTCCGTCCGATACTCCACCCGCCTCGCGCTGGGATACTGGCCGACAGCTCCCGTCTTTAATTTGGGGAAATTCATAACTCGTTGACCACGTCATTCAACGCGTGCGATTGCAGCATCGCTTCGCGCACCGCCTGCGCGATCTCCCAGCTATGATCCAGGAAGGATCGGCTATCGATTGCCTGCACCTGCACCGTCACCTCAATCGGCGCAGTTCGTGTTTCACGGTCTGATTTCACGCCCGGCCAGGTGCCCCAATCCGGGCGGCTGACCAACTCGCTCCACTCATCTTCCTCAGAGGCCCGCCGGATCCAGCCTTCTACGTGCACAGGCGGAGGCGATATGTACTTCACCAGGGGTCGGGGCGCCTCCGGCTCATCCCTCTTGAACAAACCTAGTAGCCCGCTGATCAGCGGCGATAGCCCCAGCGCGCTGCCGAAGACACGCGCAAGGGTTCCGCCAACCTTGGCCACGCCACTTTCACCCCGACTGCCCTGCGCCAGGGTGTTCTGCACGATAGCCGCGGTGTTCTCGCTCGTAGCCTCCGTCTGCGTCTCGCTGGCCATCCGCAGCCGCTCCATCTGAAACGACAACTCCCGCACGACGCCTTCGAACCCCTCTGCTGCCGGCGGCCAGAGCTCGCGACTCACACCTGCAAGCACTTCCTGCCTGTTGTCCGGACCGTCTGAACCTACCCGAAATTGCAACAACACGCCCATCCGTCACACCTCCTCGCTCAGCTTCCTCAGCTCCCGCTCGAGTACCAGAAACGCATGTACTTGTCGCGCATCCATCTCGTCGAATCGCGCACCGCCGATTTTTTTCCAAGCCCAGTAGGCCTCTACCAAAGCCAGACTTTCTCCCGTCAGGACCGACCGCGGGCAATGGCGCGAGGCGACCCCTCTGCTCACCCACACCACCCGATCGCTACCTCTCGCTCCTTTCCACGCGCACCCACGGCTGTCCTCCAGGCCATTCCTCCTGCACTCTTCGCACTTCCACCCGGCCTGGGCCTCCATCTGAAAGTGGAAGGCGAGAATCAGTTTTTTTCCTCTTCCTCGCTGAGACCGAATTCCGACTTAATGGCTCGCAAAGCCTCCCCGCACAGCTCCTCCGGTCCCCTGTCCACAAGCGTCTCCGGAGTAGCCGGTTCCCCGTCTATACTTAGACCTTCCACCTCGGCCAAGCCCCAGAGAAGATAGATACGGTCTACCTGGCCAGCTAGTAGACCGGCCTCGAGCTTCTCGCGCTCATCCTCTCCCGCCCGCAAATATTCAACTTTCGCTGCCAGCTCGCTTACCTGTTTGAGCAATTCGATCCGCCTTCCGAAAGAAACTCGCCGGATCTTCAGTCGCACCCCCGGGAAAACCCGCGACTCGATTACCTTCACGCTTTGATAGTCCATAAAGCCCCACTTTTACGCGAACGCAATATAGATCTCGTCGTCTACAGTTCCCTGCGCTCGAGATCCGGAGAACCTCCACCGCAGCCGGTTCTCAGAGTCGTCAAACTCCGGAACCTCCGGTACCAGGCCGGGTAGATAGACCGCAAAGAGCTGCCCCGGCAAAGCGCCGAGTTGGAACGTCACCCCGATCGGTGATCGCTGCCGCGCAGCCTGGTACAAAATCTTCGTTCCCTCGTCGTCGAGCTCATACAGCTCCAGATCCAGCGTCACCGAGCGAACCCCAGGCCACACCCCTTGTGGTCCCTCGCAACCAAACTCCCGATCGCGCAGCTCCAAGTCGTTCTCCATCACAACTTCGGCCTCTGTAATCGTGCAAAACCGCTGCGCCGGTGCTCCCAGCCACGCCTGCCCTACATTTCCGGGGACCAACGTGTAGTCGAACTCCCCTAGCGCGGGCTCCTCAGGGAACGCTGTTAACCCACCCTGCCCGCTTGTGAAGCTCACGCTATCAATCACGTCGCGAGCCGCGCCGCTGAACTCGAACTCGTGATAGTCAGCGTTGATCCGAATCCTCATTACGTTCACAGAGGCCCCGCAGACCACCCGCTGCACCGCCGTCACCGGCGTCCAGTAATCGAAAATGCTGACGCTGGGCAGTTCGAGCGCCGGCCGGTAACTCACCGCAGGCCCCGCCATCGCCCCCTGCTCCGGAACCCTGCTCAAAGGTGCGTTCAAGACCACTGTCCACCCGTCCACGACCGCACCCACAAACCGCAGTTCGTTGCCAATCCTGACGCCCTGCCCAGGCGCCAACCCATGCGGCTGAGCAAAACGGATCATCGTCTCCGTACTCCCCGCCGCGATGGCGCCTCCGGTGAACAGCTCAGGTCTCCCGCCTAGCGCCGCTTGGAACAACGGTCCGTACGAGGGCTCCCGGTCCTGCTCCCTCCAGCCTGTCATGTAAGTCCGCAGCGTGAAACTTGTCCGCTTCCTCAACCCTGCCGGCCAGCCCCCGAACGTCCGGCTGCCCGTCTTGTCCCGTCGTTCCCGTCGCTCCCACTGCTGTCGCACCGCCATCCTCACCGCAGGAATGCGGTTTCCCGCGCTGACGCTGGCCACTTCCCCGTACTTCTGCTCCAGCGCCACGTACCAACGATTCGCGTTCGACAATACGTACCTGGCCATCCTTGATAGCTCCTTCTATCTTTCCTCCCCGCCGTCCCTTCGCCTAGTCCGTGCTCGCGTCCAGCTCGAACCTGATCTTCGCCGCCTGCAGAAAATTCTTCCCGCCCGGCTTGATCGCCCCTAATTCCACCTTGTATCCTCCCGCGTAATACAAACCCTCCGCCCATGCCCCGCGGCTGCCTTCCAGCACGTTCGTAATCGCCTCCACATAACTCATCAATTGATCCGTCACACCCTCGAGATGATCGTGAGTGACCCGGATTTCAGCGACCATGTAAACCTTTCCCGAAAAGTTCCGAAACTTCTCTCTCCCCTGATTCGCTAGACCTTCGCAATAAACGTAAAGTCCGGGGTACCGGACCTGAAGGCTTCTCTCAGCGATCTCGCTGCTCACGTTCTGGACCCGCACCTGTTCGGCCTCGAGCGAGGGCAGCTCGATCCCGTCTCTTGCCGCAATTCTCGACGCCTCCGCAGCGAGTCTCCCTCCACCGGAGAGAATCTCCACGGCCCGCTTCGTCGCCTGGTTCCCCACAGCCGCCATCCTGTGACTCCTTCGCCTCAGCCCCTCAGCAGCAGGCTTGCTATCCCGAAGCCCTCATTCCCCTCTTGGAATAGAAGTCCGCCTCGCCTCAGGTAATAGTCCGGTGCTTGACCCTCGCTCGGTCGCGGCCCTTCCAGTAATCCCGCCGACGACTGCCGCCAGCTCTGTCCGATCGGTATCGGCGCCGAATTTTGCCGCCGCAGCGCTTCAGCCTCAAAACCCAGATACACATGCCAGCCGCTGATCCCTGCTGGCGCCGCTCCCGGCATCACCACCAGACCTTGGTTCTCGCCGACATTCACGATCACCGCCTCGCTGGCCGCCCCCTCCTGTCCGCCTTCATCTACCCACGCAATCCTGACCCAATAAGTCGCGGCTGGCATCTCCATCGGCGCCAGCTCCACGACCGGCCGGCCAGCCTTATCAACAGGTCTCTCGACTATGCCAATGCCGGTATCCAGCAGCGCCGTCCACGCCCACGCCGCTTGCCTCTCCCACTCCCTGGCTCGCTCGCCGAACCGGTCGCTGCGCTGCCGGTGGGCCGCATCCCAATAGGCAAGAGCCAGAGACCTGAACGCGTGGCACTTCTCGAGAGGCTTGGTCACGCAGATGTTCCTGAGCTCCAGGTCGCCCCTGCCCGCAAGAATCAGGAACCGCCTCAGCTCGATCCCCAATTCCTCCCATGCGAGGTCTAGCTTGACCCCTAGGTCAATCCCCTCCTGCCGCGCCATTTCCAGCACGGTCGAATCGTAAGCGACCAGGTCCTCCAAATCGTTTCCTGCACCGTCTGTGAACAGGGCCATCCGCCCCTCCTCACCCCTTCGACCTTTCCAGCATCCCCCGCAGCGCCTTCAGCTCGGCCTCCGGAATTACTGTCACCTGAATGCGGCTCGCAGCAGCCGCGCGCTCCGCCCGCACCCTTGCTTCCTCCAACTGCTTCCGGAACTCCCTGGCCTCCTCTTCCGTCGCCAGCCGCGCTTTCCCTTCCACGATCATCCGCGCCGCCACTGCTCTCGGCACCTCGTTGGGCACGCCGGCTTTTCCCCCATCCGGCGTTTCCTGGCTCACTACAACCGGATACTCTTCCGTAAGACTCGCCTCCACCTCACGCAGCTTCCGGTAATAAGCTCTCAAATCCATATGCCTCCCTCCTCTAAGTTCCGCGGGCCGGAGGCGCTTACCCCCGGCCCGCTCCTCTACCGACTACGTAAGCACCTGCACACCGAAGTTGTTCCTCAGCACCGCCACGCCGTACAGCACGTCCACCGTGAATTGCTGCGCCAGCGTGTTCGGCTGGTAACTCATAATGATCCGCATGCCGAAGTTGCCGAGCTCTGCGTATTCCGCAATCGCACCCGTCCCGGGCAACGGCTGCGGCAACCGCCTCATCACCAGCGCAAACGCGTTGCGCGCAAACGCAATGTTGTGCGTCGTTACCGGCGAGCTGCCTGTTTTCGCAACGAATTGGGAACGGAACACGTAAAAGTCCTTGATCTTCCCGACCGTCCCGTCCACCAACGCCCTCAAGCCGGCCTCTCCAGCCGTCTGATACTCGCTGAACCGCGGAATCTGCCGCAACTGCGAGTAAGTCGCCGCATCCACCACCAGATACTTCGGCTCGTTCGCAGGCACACGCGCCTGGAATAGCGCCGTCTCCGCCGCATCCACCACCGCCTCGGTGATCGGCGTCCCCGGCGCGCCCACAGGCGGATTCGCCGTCAGTTGCGCGTACAGATTCAGCAGGTCCGTCTCGATCTTCTCCGCCAGCGCTGCCATCGCCGGTTGCATGTACAGCTTCAACAGGTCCGGCACCGCCAGCACCTTCGTCACGTCCGGAACCAGGAACGTCGCCTCCGCATGGGTATTCAGCACGATCTGCGCGTTCCCCAGGCTCGGATTCTGTGGCTGCACGCTCCCGCCTTCCGCCAGGTTGTTCGCCACCAGCGTGGGCGGGATCGGCACGTTGACCGTGTCCCCGGCTTGCGCCAGGGTCGGCTCGTAATCGCGATTGACTAGGTTACCCATGACAAGGTTCCCTATCAAAGCAGGCAGCGCGTCAACCGCCACCAGCTTTACAATCGCATTGGCTACGTTCTGTGATGTAATCGCAGGCATCTTTACCTCTCTGCTCCTTCCCCGCGACGCCTTCCTCCGACGCCGCGTCTAACCCCTCTGCCAGGCCATTCTCACCATCACCGGCTGCCCAGCAATTGCGACGCGATCCGCACGATCTCTTCACGGGCCCGTTCCGCTTCCTCCCGGCTCATGCCCGGCCGGATTCTCTCCAGCTCGATCGAGCTCGTCCCGGCCCCCGCATTTCTCGGTATCTCTACCGTCCCCGAACCCCCTCCTATGCGAGCCGGCAAAAATTCCGGATTTTCCTGCACGAACCGCGTCAGATACTCCCTCAGGCTCATCTCACCGTGTTCCCCACGTCCCATCAGCCTTCCGTCTTCGGTCCGGTAAATGTCGTCCTTTACCACCTTGAACGCCAAATCCACCTTCGAAACGCCCAACCGTTGCAGCTCCGCACGTATCGCCGCGCCCTTTTCCGCTTCCTCGCGAAGCTGCCTCTGCCGCCGGTTTTCCTCCGCCAGCTCGTTTAACCGCCGCTCCAGCTCCTCTCGCTTCCTCCTTTCCTCCATCAGCTCCGCCTTGTACGCCGGCTCGGCGTTCTGTTTTTGCAAATTGATGAACTCCTCGATAACCTGTCGTATCACCGCACGCCTCTCATCGGTTTCCGGCACCTCTCCCATTCCCTTCGTCTCTTCGCTCATTTCCTTACCTCCTTTTCACCAAACTCGCCCTGCATTCCCTCGATCTCTTCCTCGATTTCCTGTGCGATGCGCTCCTTCACCTCCTGTCGCGCGTCGCACAGATACTTGAACGCCAATCGTTTCAGTACCTCCTTCCTCAGAGTTTTCGAACCCGCCCCCAAAGCGAGCAGCCGCTCCGCATCCTCCAGCTCCGCGCGGAAGTCCCCGATATCGAACTCGTCGAGGCCCGAGACCCCCACCCGCACGCCGTCTTGCCTCGCCGCCGCAATTGTGTTGAGCACCCTCTTCATCGTGTCCTTGACCGCGTCTCCGTACGCCCGCAGAACCTCCTGGGTAATCGTGAAGTCCCGTTGCTTGCTCAGGCCGGACTGCGGCACTGTCCCCGCCAACCCTCCACCCGCTTGCGTCATCAAGTAACACACCCGATAAATCTCGTCTTTCAGCCGGATCAGGTTGTCCATCGCAATCTGGTACACTTTCCCCTCGGGCTCTGTCCACCCAAAACGATCCTCCGGCCCCAACTGGATGTAGTACGATTCCCCCACCACTTGCCGGAAGTCCCGTTCCGAATAAACCACGGGCATCGCAAATAATCCCATGGTCAGCGCCCAGGAAAGTGCGTTCGACTTGTTGAAATGCTCTAGCTGAAGCAACGCCGCCTTGTTCATCAGCCAGAGCCCCTCGCTCACCTTCAACTCGAAAAGCGGCACCTGCCGCAGCGCCCACAAACCGTGCCTGCCGGCCGCGACCACCTCCGGGCGCTCCCCCGCGCTTCCTTCTCCGGTGGCCCTTTGGATCTCGTAATTCTCTTTGTCGTAATAGATCCAGCGAGTCTCCCTAACCCAGTCGCCCCGTCCCGGCTCTCCCTGTCTCAGGTAACTCGTCCTCAAGACGACCCACTCGTAATTCCCCTCCTCGTCATAACTCCAGTTGATCAGCTCCTCCGCCGCATACCTCACCAGATAGGCCCGCGACAGGCCCAGCGCCTCCTCTTCCGCCCGATTCCCTGGCAGCCGGTCCCCCCGTGGGAAATCCACCGCCACTAGGCCCTTCCCCACCACAAGAGCGTCCACTAGCAGCCGCCGGAAAAAGTCGCTTAGCGCCGTTCCCCGCCGGTCGCAGTCTTCCGCCAGTACGCTGAAAAACTCCCTCCCCGCCGCATCCTCACCCTCGAGAACCAGAATCGGCTCCCGCCGGAAAAGCGTGGCCGCGTACCAGTCAATGATGGAGCCGACGTAATTCTCGTAGAAAACCCGCGCAAGCCGCTCCTGATACACGGCCATCGGCTCCTTCTGCCTCGGAATTAGATACAGACCGGCTCGGCTCTTGAATTGCTCCCCACCAGCGTACAGGTCCCGGTAGGTCTGCCACATTGTCTTCCTGGCCACATATTCCGGATGCTCTCGCTGCAAATCTCTCATCGCCTTCAGCCTCCCCATCCTGTTAAAGCAGCCGCTCGCTTCGCTCTCCTACTGGGGCCCGTGCCCGAAACTCCTGCCAGAGCAAATAACCGAGCGCGTCCGACAGGTGTGTCCTCCTCGGATCCTTCTCCTTGTCAATCACGGTGCTGTCCGGCTTGTACGTCACTTCTTCCAGATCCTTGATGAGTTCCCTGCACCTCGGGCTTATGAAAAGCCTCTTGTCCCCCGCCGCTGACCCTAACTTGGCATTGACCAGTCCCACTCGCTCCCGGACCGGCGGGTTGGCTCGCGGAACACGGAAGCTTACTTTTTCGTAGCCCGCTCGCCGTAAACACTCTCGAATGATTTGATAGTCGCTGGCCCCGGTCGTCTTTCCATACCCGCCCGACGCATCACCGTACACCACCACACCCGCCCGGTGCTGCGGAAAACGCGCGAGGAATTCCTCGCAGGCCTCAGCCGTCGTCGCCCTGCTCAGCACAATCTCCTCCAGCACCCAGACCGTTTCCCCGTCCGTCTGCGCAACGATAGAACACATCGGATCCACGTTGAAATCCAGAGCCCACAAAAGCGGCAGATCGCTCCGCAACCCGCATGCTTGGACATGTTCGGAACGGCGGAAAGCCCAGTAAACCAGGCTTCCGTGAATGTCCAGGTACTCGCCCAGAACCTCTTGGCGGTAGAACTTCGGATCGTAACTCCGCTTTAACCTCTCATAAAAATCAGGTACCCGCGCCAGCAGATACCGGTTCTCGAAGGGTGACGCTATGATCACTTCGTACCCTTCCACCCGATCCGCCAAAAAGCGCCGATACACCCAGTCGTAACCCTTCGGCGTCCATACCGCAAAACCGCACAGACGCTTCGCCTCCGGGTCCCGCAACCGTCCCTCCAGGATCACCCAGGCCTCTTCCTGCGTATACGTAAGCTCGTCCAAGCCGAACCACGCCAGATTCGTTCCCCGCAGGCGCTCGAACTCCTCTACCGCCCGGAACAACACCCTCGATCCCGTATCCTTGAACGTCAGCACGTTCTCCGCTTTGTTGAGCTCGTACGGGATCTGATTCCGCGTCAGGATGTCGAGCAGCGTCGCCTGGGTCGCATCCCGCAGCATCGGATAGGTTGGTGCCCCCAGCAGACCTGTCCGTCCCGGATTCAAGTAACTCAGCTTGATCGCTTCCTGACACAGCGCCTGGCTCTTGCCCGAGCCGATCGGCCCGGAGAACCCCTTGAACCGCGCCGTGGATCGGTGAAAGCGCGCCTGCGACGGCAAGGGAACATACTCGATTTTTCTCAGCCATTCCCCTGCTCGGGTTCCACCCATGTAACTTTGATCTCCCTGGGTCGCTCTTGCTCCAGTTCTTTCTCAAGTTGCACCAGTCGGATCAAATCCCCCACCGTCGCCTTCAACTCGTCATTCTTGAGCCGCTTCTCCAGGTTCTCGATAACCTGCTCCACCAGCGCCGCTTTGTCTTTCTTCCGGCGCCGCCCGCCCCTGCGACCTCCCCTCGTCACTTCCCCGCTTTCCGGACTCAAGATTTTCTTCCCTCCCATGCGCTAGCTCTCGCTGCCTCCTTCCAGCTCCTTGCTCCCGACCTCGCCGACCTCTTGGTGTGCCTTGCCGGTCCACCCGAGATCCTTCGCTCCAGCCTGAACCTATCACGCTGCCGCCCAGCACCGTCCCCCTTCCGCGCCTATGCGACTGAAAATTCGACTCATTCCTCCCCTGGCGGTCTGTGAACCATACCCGAGCCTCTCGCCTGGTATCCTGATCCCGTGGACTCTCTCACCAAACGCCGGCGCGTCGAACTTACTCACCGTCTGCTCCCCCACGACAGACCACCTTTTGTACCCGCGATTTACGAACACAAAGCCCGCCTGATCTCTCGCACCCCCTCCGAAATTTGCCGCTCGGCGGAACTCTTGGAGGCCGCGCTGGAGCGTGAGCTTGCAGTGTACGACCCCGATATGCTTGTCGTGGGTGTGGACGTCTACAACGTGGAGGCTGAAGCCCTCGGCGCCAGGGTCATCTGGTTCGACGATTCATCGGTCCCCACCCTCGCCGAACCTCCCCTCCATCGCCCCGAAGACCTCGACAAACTTTCCTTGCCCGACCCCGAATGCGACGGACGCATGCCCCTGTTCCTCTCGGTCGCAGGCGCCCTCGCCCGCCGCTACCGCGATTCCCTGATCGTTCGCGGCGCTGTCACCGGACCCTTTTCGCTCGCTTCCGCGCTCCTCGGCCCCGAACCCCTCCTCATGGCCTGCATCGAACAGCCCGATTTCGTCCGACGCCTCCTCGCCCTCTCAGCCCGCGTCAGCGAACTCTACGCAACCGCCTTCTTGCAACGCGGCGCACAACCGATCATCTTCGACTCCCGCGCCGCCCCACCCTTGCTTTCCCCTCGCCTCTTCCGTGAACTCCTCCTGCCCGTCTATCGCGACTACCTCTTCCCCTCTCTTAAATCGGCCGGCGGCCGCTTCCTGCCCCTCATCATCGGAGGGAACACCACCCCGCTGCTCGATTCCTTGATCGCCTCCGGCGCTACCCAGTTACTCTGCGATGCCCCAGCTAACTTGGACGCCTTCCTGCTCCACTGTTCCCGCGCCGGCCTCCCCTTCCGCGTCAATGTGGACGCGCGACTCGTCCACTCCGGTCCCCCTCAGGCCATCCGGGAAGCTACACTCTCCCTCCTGCAACGCGCCGGCCATTTCCCGGGCCTCTTGCTTGGCTGCGGGATCGTCGCCTACGACACACCGCCCTCGCACGTCCTTGCGATCCGCGAAGCCCTGCTTTCCTGGGCCTCTTAACCCTTCGCCACCAGATGTTCCGCGTCCGGATTTCCTGGCCCGAAATGCTTGAGCATCACAAGGTCTTCCGTCCCGCTGCGATTGGTTACTCGTACTCCGTTTCGCGCCGCCTCCGCTGTCACGAATAACTCATCCTTCGTCATCTGACCATACCGGATCAGCGTCGGCGTCTCCACCTCCAGCTTCCCTACCGTCCCGTATCCTTGAACCACAATCAAGCCATAAGCGGCCGCATCCCGAATCACCACCGACCGCCCCGGGAATACCCTCAGCTCCTTCGCTGAGTAATGTCGTGTCCCGTACACCACCCACCTTTCTTCGTACCCCTCTTCCGCCATCTCGCGCGGGTCCCGCACCGGCTTCGGCCGGATCTTCCGCTTCTTCTCGAACTCCGGATCTACGTTCGCCTCCCAGTCCAGCATCCCCACGATATAGTCGAGATCGTTATGGTGCTCCGGCGGAACGTCTTTCACCAGTAACTCCCGCGGCACCGGCCTTCCCTCCACCATGGACTGAAACATCGCGAAGACGTCCGAATTTACCTGAGGCTCATACGTCACCAACGAGCCCGGAGCATGCAGAATCCCTGCATCAATCTGCCATCCGGTGCCCACCTCCAGCTTGTACGCCCTCGAATAGTAAAGAATCCCGTTGTCACCCTCGTTCCACCGCTCCAGGCACCTCTTTACATCCTCTTTCGTCGTGCCCGGATTCAACCCCATGAACGTGTAGGGAAAGTTATTCTCCTTGATGTTGTACTGCGGCGGAAAATAATATGCCTCGGGCTTCCCTTTCCTCCCGACTCGCGCCGCATGCTCGTCCTGTTGATGCATGTGATGCGGGATCGGCCCCAAATTGTCGAAAAACTTGCACAGCAGGTTCCAGCCCCCTTGCTCCCTCATCACCTCCTTGCCCAGAAACTCGTCCCCCAATTCCTCGATCGCTTCCTTGAACAACACCCGCTTGCCGTCAATGTCCAGATAACTCAGTCCTTCGTCCCACGGCGTGCCCGGACCGTTGTCCGCATTCGTCGTGGACGCAAACCAGCGCTCGTCAATCCCGCCCCGGTGCGCTCCCAGCGCGTACAGGTCGCGCGGATCCAACTTCAGCCGCCCTCCGGGCATCAAGAACGCGCGCGGCACCCAGCAAGGCGCCAGCCGCACCACTCCGTCTCCCGCAAGCAAAGCGTCACGAATCAGTCCCGTGTTCGACATACCACTCATTATGCCCCTTCACGCCCCGCACGTCCAGACCACCCCTTCGACTCTTCTGACCGCACTCCGGCCCCGCGCCCTTCGGCAGACACAAAGGCCCCCTCGGCCTGCTGCGGACTCCGTCTATGGGTGGATTCAGGCGACTTGAAGGCAGACTACTCGCGGATCATGTCCCCTGCGAAGGTGCGGAAAACTGGTGGGTGGTGGACCTGGAGGGATTCGAACCCTCGACCTCTTCCATGCCATGGAAGCGCGCTCCCAACTGCGCCACAGGCCCGCGCTCCCTTTCAATATACCACAGCACTGACCGCGCTATAGTGGGAGCGTGCCTCGCCCTCGCACACTCGCGCTCCTGGGCGCCCTCGCTCTCTCGACGGCCTCCCCCCAGGGTCTCCCTCCCCGCGCCCGCCCCGACGACTACCAGGCCCGGCTTCGCTTGCCCGCCATAACCATCGCCGCCGACTACCTCGCCCGAACGGTCCCTTTCCCCGATTCACCCTTCACCATCTCGAACTACTTGGTCCTTGAAGTGGCCGTCTTCCCCGCCTCCAGTACCCGGCTCACTGTCGCCTCCAACCATTTCTCCCTCCGCATCAATGGCAGGAAAACCCCCGTCCTGCCTCAAGCCCCGGGCCTCGTTGCAGCTCAAATCAAGTATCCGGATTGGGAACCCGGCCCCCAAGTCATCGTCGGGGGCAGCTTGGGCGATGCCGGCGTCATTTTGGGACCGGCCCCGCCCGTCGAACGCTTCCCCGGTGACCCACGCGGACGCAGACAGCGCTTGCCCGAACCCGTTCCACCCCATCGGGACCCCGGCCCAGGCCAGCCTCAGCCCACGCCTCCCGACGAATTCGTCCAGCTCGCAGCCCTCCCCGAAGGTGAAATTCCGCTGCCCGCCGCAGGCCTGCTTTATTTCGTTTTCAAAGGCAAGACGAAATCCATCCGCTCCTTGGAGCTTCTTTACTCGGGACCCGCCGGCTCCGGCTCTCTCCGCCTCTTCTGACTCCCCTCAATCGTACGCCGCCAGCTTCGCTTCCGCCCATAGCACCAGCAGCAAAACCGCCACCATCATCGTCCCCAGCAACGGCACCGCGATCACAGCTCCAGCCCCCCACTGCTCCACGAAGATCCCCAGCGACCATGGCGCCAGCAACCCTCCCGTCACCGCGAAGGAAAAGATCCCGTTGTACAGTCCCGGATGATAGGAAGGAAACCGACCCCGAATCCTCTCCACCGCCAGCGGATACACCGAGGCAAATCCCGCCCCCACGAGCAGAATCCCCGTCACCGCCCCGAAACGGTTGTTCGTCGCCGCCAGCACCACGCACCCGAATAGCGCCGCTAGCACGCTACCCATCAGCAGCTTCCCATGACCCATCCGGCTCAGGATCGCTAGCATCCCCACCCGCCCCACCAGCAGCGCCAGCCAGTACAACGTCAGCATCAACAGCGAGGACGCGGGACTCACACCCACCCGCTTCGTCAACAGCAACGGTAGCCACCCCGCCAGCGACCACTCGTTCCCGAACTGGAAAAACAGCAACAACGCCAGGAGCACGGCCACCGGGCTCTTCAGACCAGCCAGCGTCTCTCGCCACCCGGCCTCCCTCCACGAGCCTCGGCATCGCGCCCCCGCCGCGCGAACCCTCAGATAAAACCCGCTGAAAAATGCCGGTATCAGCGCCGTCCATACCAGAATGCTACTCACCGTGTAAACGTAAAAAGTTCCCGCCACCAGAAGCGACACAGTCACGCACCCGGCGCCGAACAGGATTCCCGCCAGGTACACCGTCGCCGTCCCGTCCCGTTCGTACAGCGGTGAGATCGCTTGGAAAACTCCCCGGTGCAACAAGCCTGCACCCAGGCCCACCCCCAGAATGCCCGCCATCCGCCACCCGTCCCAAACCCCGGGCGGCAGCAACGCCAGCACAAACAGGCTCGCGCTGGACACCCCACTCGCAACTGCCAGCAACAAAGCCGTCTCCGTCCCCCGCAGCAACTTCCGCGCCACCACTGCCGAAAGCAGCAGGCCCGCGTTCATGCTGAGGAAGAAGTTCCCCACCGTCAAATGATCTTCCCGAACATGGTATCCCCACGCCGGCAGGATGGCCCCTGGCAGCGCCAGCAAGATACCCGACAGAAAAAACCCGGCAAGCCCGGGCCGCGCCAGCAAAGTTTCTGCTCGGTTCTCCATGACCGCTTGGCTTCCCGCGGCCTTTCGTGCGAGCCGCAGTTTCGCGCTAACCGGGTATTGTAGCCAAGCTTCAACCCTCGGTTCTTAATCTTGGGATCCACCCGCCGTCCCTGGCTACCAAAACTGGAAGACCTCGGCCATTTCCCCCTTCATTCTTCGACACTTCGCCGTGGCCCCAAAATTGCCTTTTCTGAGGTGGGTCTACAAGAGGTTTTCTCGCTTCGGGAGTTGCCTCCGGCCTGCCTTTGCGACATCCGCCTCCCGCGCGCTAACATAGTGATCGCGAGGAGGTCCAAATGCGAAATCTCTTCCTGCGTGGTTTCCTGTTCGCTGCTCTTTCCGCGCTCCTGATCGCACTGACGGCTGGCCCTGCAATCGCTCAACAACAAGAACAAGCTGCGAAAAAGGAGGCAGCTGTCGCAGGTGCCCTTGGCCCCGCTGAAACCCTTTCGGGGTCCATCATGATGGTCGATGCTGAGAAGAAGATCCTGATCGTCAAGAGTGACGCCGGCGTCCCCTACAACTTCGTCATCACCCCCGCAACTCGAATCACCGCCGAAAAGCAGCGCCTCAAGCTCGCCGACTTGTCCTCTCGCGTAAATCAACGCGTCAGCGTGCGCTTCGTCCCCACTCGGCGTGGTAACATCGCGCGCTCTGTCGAAGTAACGTCCTGACGCGCTGCCCGTTACTGACGGTTCGCGACCTGCTTCCGTTGCGCCAGTCGTGTCCGCGAGCCGGCGCCTTCCCTGCTGACTGTCGCCGTACCCGTGGCTGTTCCGTAAGCCGATAACTCCGCGCAGCTTGAGTACTCTCTGCCCGGATGGCCGGCAACCCGGATGCCTACCACCTGAAGCGGCTCGGATAACTTCAACTCGAACGCCTGCCCATCAACCAGCGTCGGCGGCTCTTTCCCGTTGGTGTTCGGATACGTCTCAAGCCGGCCCACGGTTTCCCACGCGCCATCCCGGCTTCGCTTCACCTGCACGATCGGTTTGCCCTTCGTCGTATCGAACCAGCCCCCTTCCCGCGTAACCTTACCGTGCCGGTACACAATTCGATCCACCCACTCCGGACGGTCCAGCTCGACCGCATACCAGCTCCCCTCCCGCCCGTTCCCGCGCGCCGTACGGTACGTGTCACTCCGCTCATCGCAGATCGAATCCTGCACCGGCCCATCCCCCGACGTCGCCTCTTTGCAGAACGCTGTGACCGCCACCGGTCCGAGCACTAACCGACCCGGCTCCGGCAACCACACCCTGTACTCCCGCGCCTCCGCGAAGGGCACGAAGAACAGTTTGGTCCGCGCCACAACCTGCCGTCTCGCGACACTCGTTACCGCAAGCCCCGCCACGGTATACGATGGCCTTCCGGCTCCCTGATTAGGCCTCCCGGGCGTCTCCCCAACCTGCAACTCGCTACCCGTCTCTGGCGCCGCCCGGTGCAGGAACATCAGGCCCGGGTTCGCCGTCGCCTCCAGCGCCATCACCTGCGGCCCTCGCTGCAAAGCCACATGTCCCGGGTAACTCGGCTCCCCGCGAATCCAACGCGCGCCCATGTCCATCTCGATCTCGATCGTTTCGCCCTCCCTCCAGCTCCGCTCCAGTTTCAGCCACTCACCGGCTCGACCTTCCGCAACCGCGCCGCCCGTCTTGGCCACGAACCGCCCGCACCAGCCCGGAGCTCGCAAATAAACGGGATACTGCCCCGATCCCCCTCGACCGATCATCAACCGCACAAGGCCGCGCTCCGGAAAGCTTGTTTCGCTGGTCATCCGGATTTCTCGCACCGCTCCTTGGATTTGAGGCCTGAACACTGCCTCCCCAGGCACGTAAAGAACGATGGCCGGGCCGCCTGCCAGCGTCCCCCAAACCGCCTTCCGCGCTATGGCCATAGCAAGCCCGGTCCCGGCGCTCCTCTCGTCTGCATCTGACCCGAATCTGCGCCTGCCCAACAAGGGTGCATGCGCAGCCCACGCTCCACTCACGCCGTCTTGCAAGGCCAGCAGATGGTTGTAGACGGTGCGCTCGATCTCATCCCCGAAGCGGCTTTCCCCCGTAACCCGCAACAGTTCCAGGTTCAGCCTCAACCATTCCGCGGTCACCAGCGCATCACCCACCTCGGCCCCAGGCTCGCCTGGTAGCATTCCATCCCCTCGCAACCGACCTCGCCACCCCACCGCCCCGGTGATGTACCGGTGCTCAGCCACGATCTGCTGCCAACCCTTCTTCGCCGCCGACAGATAAGCGTCTTCCCCCGTCAGCCGGTACAGCTCGACCAGGCCAGTCAGGCTGGCCAGCACCTCTTCGGCCGCCACTCCCTCTCTCGTCGCAAGCTTTCCGTTTTCCCACAATGCCCGCAAAAGCCGCGGCGCCTGCGGCTGGTCCATCGTCGCACTGATGCCCTGCGTAAGCTTCCTCCGCTCTCCGGTGTGGCGGAACAACGCACACGCTACCCCCGCTAACGGCGCCGGACCCAGATCGCGGTCCCACCACGCCGGCGCGCTGCGGCTCGCCCAATCTGCCACCCGCCGGGCTGCCTCCAATGCCTGCCTGCCTCCACTGGCCTCGTAGTACGCCAGCAGAGCGCTCAATCCTCGCCGCAGGCTGCTCGCATTGCGCCACTTGGAACTCTCGCCCGCCAACCGCACCGCCGCCTTTGCCAGCAGCTGACCCCGTGGCCCTTGAACATCCCCCTCCCACATCACTGCGCCGGCTTCGACGAGCACCGCTAACTGCTCGCCACCCTCCTTTGCAGCCTGCTCGAGCCGCCGTTCCAGCTCCTTCGAAGCCAAAGCAAACCGCGCTCCCAACACACCGCTCAAGCGCTGGCTTGCTCCCAGGGCGGGGACCAGGCGGTCGCGCACTTGGGTCAACGCAGGCGCCGAACCTAGCGCCGCCAGCAGGCAGACTACCTTCAGCCTCATGGCCGTCTAGGGGAAGAGGTGGCGCTCATGGGCGGGGCAGGCTCCACGATTCCCGCTCGCTCACACGCAGGTCACTACTTCCCCACTTCGAGGGTAACACTCCCCGAGGAAAGGTCAATGCCGCAAAAAGATAACTGCGGTTTGTTATCGAACTACTGGTACCCTAGTGCTGGAAGGCCGGTCCTGGTGCGCTACGCCCCCGCTGACACCCGTCCCCTTGCAACCCCGCCAGGCCCGCAATTAGCCCCTAAAACTCCTCGGCCTCTGTCTTCTTCTTGCGCTTCCGTCGGATGATTATGATCGCAACCAGAATCAGAGCCAAGACCCCTGAAACGACCTTCACCCAGGTATCATCCACCTGAGGCTGTGTCTCCGCCTCCTGCAATATCAGCGCCAGAACATTCAGCATCTCCGCCATCGCTCCTTCTCCCGCCGGCGGTATCCATCCCGTCTGCGTCCTTCCACCGGCTCCGTCAGTCTATAATAACCGCCCCGCAACCCGCCGGTTGCTCAATCTCGCCGCCCTCGCTTAGCATGATCTCGATGGGCGCACTCGAGCGTATCTACCGCATTGAACGTCTCCTCAAGCAGAACCGCGCCGTCTCCATGCGCCGGCTCATGGAAGAACTCGAAGTCTCCCGCGCCACCATCAAGCGCGACCTCGCTTATCTGCGCGACCGCCTCAACGCGCCCATCGTGTGGGACCCCGCGCTTCGGGGATACCGCTTCGACGGTGACTATTCCATCCCAGCCGTCTATCTCACGGCACAGGAAATCCAGGCCCTCCTCGTCCTCAGCCACACCCTCAGTCGCATCCAGCCCGAGTTACTCGGCCCTTACCTCTCACCCCTCCGCAGCTTACTCGAAAAACTCCTCGGCGCTCCCGATCGAACCGCACTCGAACTCATGCGTCGCGTCCGCATCCTGCCCGTCGCCTCCCGACCTGTCGCCGCCGAGCACTTCCAGGCCGTCTGCACCGCTTTGCTGTCCCGCCGCCGCCTCCACCTCCTCTACTTCTCCCGAACCCGTGGCCAGCTCTCCCGCCGCGAGGTTTCCCCGCAGCGCCTCGTCCACTACCGCGATAACTGGTATCTCGACGCCTGGTGCCACCAGCGCAATGCCCTCCGCAGCTTTGCCCTCGACGCCATCCAGCAGGCAACCGTCACCGACACTGCCGCCCTTGACATCCCCGAAGACCAGCTCGACCGCGAGCTGGGTGCCGGCTACGGCATCTTCTCCGGCCCCCAGAGCCGCCGCGCGGTCCTGCGCTTCTCTCCGCGCATCGCTCGCTGGATTTCTCGCGAAATCTGGCACGCCCAACAGTCCGGTTCCTTCCTCGACGACGGCAGCTACCGCCTCGAGTTGCCCTACACCGAAGACCGCGAACTCCTCATGGACCTGCTCCGCTACGGCCCCGAAGTCGAAGTTCTCGAACCCCCGGACCTCCGACAAAAGATTCGCGATCGCCTCCGCCAGACCCTGCAAATTTACGAAACTCGCGCTGCCGGGCTCACTCTGTGAGCCACCCACTCCGCCATACTGAACTCGTCTCCCGCTGCCGGCGCCGGCATCGGCGACGGAAAGCTTGCCCTGGCAACGGCTCCTCGCCACCCGGCGCGACAATGGGAGACGAAACCTCGCTGCGGGTCCTGCGGCCCGGGCCGGAACTTTGCGGGGGGTTCCCCCGAGGCCGCATCCCGCAGCGAGTCCGAGGTTTTTCCCATGAATCCCTCGCCCGCCACCGCCCCGGCACAAGGCCACTCATCCCTTGCGGACCTCCTTCAGTGGGCCGCCGACGGCGTGCCCATTATTACGGCCAGCCGCCGCCTCGCCCGGACGTTGCTCCTCGAGTTCGCATCCAGGGCGCGCGCAACGGGTTCCGCCGCCTGGCGCACCCCTCAGATCCTCCCTTGGTCCGCTTGGATTGAAAGCCTCTGGGATTCAGCCCTCTACCGCGGCCTTGACCTGCCCGCCCGCCTCGATGCCGACCAGGAACTGCTCCTCTGGGAGCGCATCATCGCCGAGACCGCCGGCCCGGACACGCTGCTGGATCTCCCCGCTGCGGCCGAAGCCGCCCGCACCTCCTGGCAGCTTGTCCACGCCTGGCGACTCGATCTGCAAGCCATCGCAACGCACGCCGGCGACGATACCGCCGCTTTCCTCGCTTGGGCTCGCAACTTCGATGAATTCAGCCGAGACCAGCACTGGTGCGAAGCCGCGCGTTGGCCGAACGTCCTTGCCTCCTGCCTCGAGCGGATCACCCTGCCTCCCGCCGTTGTCCTCGCCGGCTTCGAAGAGTTGACTCCCCAGCAACAACTGTTCCTCGATGCCTGCCGCAGCGCGGGCGTGAGTGTGACCATCAACGAACCTCCCTCGCGCGCCCTGCAGACCGTCGCCCGGATCCCCCTGCGCGATCCCGCCCACGAGATCGAAACCGCCGCCCGCTGGGCACGCGCCTTGCTCGAGCAGGGCCGCGCCCGCTCCATCGGCATCATCGTGCCCGACTTGGAATCCAGACGAACCCACGTCGAGCGCATCTTCCGCCGCGTTCTCGAACCGGCGCTCCTGCTTCCCGGCCCGCCTTCCCCTTCGCGCACCTTCAACGTCGCGGCGCCTCCCCCGCTCATCTCGTACCCGCTCGTCCGCGCTGCCCTCCTGGCCCTCGAACTCGATCCCGATCGCAACTCCCTGGACACCATCAGCCGCCTGCTCCGCTCCTCGTTCTTCATGGCCGCTGATTCCGAACGCGCACTGCGTGCCCGTCTCGACGCCCACCTCCGCGACCTCAGAATCCCCGAACTCTCGATCCAGCGCCTCCGCTCCCTCTGCAAGCGCTTCACGCCCGAATGCAAGCGCCTTCGACTCGCGCTGCTCCGCTGGCAATATCGCCGCCAACAGATTCCCGAGCGCCAGTCGCCCGGCGCTTGGGCGCGCGATTTCTCGCGCTTGCTCCACGCCCTCGGCTGGCCAGGCGAAAGGTCCCTCAACAGCGACGAGTTCCAAACCTTGCAGGCATGGAATGAGGCCCTGGCACGGCTCGCACGCCTGGATCGCATCACGCCCGATCTCACGTTCGCCGGGGCGCTTGGCCAGTTCAGGCGCATCCTCGCCCGCACCCCCTTTCAGCCCGAAGGTCCTCCCGCCCCCATTCAAATCCTCGGCCTGCTAGAAGCCGCCGGCCTCGAATTCGACGCCCTCTGGATCTGCGGCATGGACGAGGACTCCTGGCCATCCCCGCCCGCTCCCGATCCCTTTCTGCCCATCGCCCTCCAGCGCAAGCACGGCCTGCCCCACTCATCCGCGGAGCGCGAGCTGGACTTTGCCCGCCGCCTCACCGCACGCCTCCGCTCCTCGGCGCCGCTCGTCATCGCGAGCTGGCCGTTGCGCGTCGAAGATCAGGACCGGGCCCCCAGCCCGCTCATCCGCGATTGGCCCGAGATCCGCTATGACCAGCTACCCCAATCCGCTTGTCCAGATTTTGTACAACTTCTCGCCGAGAACCCGGTCACCGAGTCTCGCGAGGAACTCCAGGCCCCGCCTGTCCAGGCCAACGTCTGGTCGCGCGGCGGCAGCCGCGTTTTCCAGTACCAGGCCCTCTGTCCCTTCCGTGCCTTCGCTCAACTACGCCTCGGCGCCGCTCGCCTCCGCTCGCCCGAACCTGGCCTGCAGCCCCTCGACCGCGGCCAGGCCGTCCACGCCGCACTCGAGCATTTCTGGCGCCACACCCAAACCCAAGCTCGCCTTTGCGCCTTGAGCCAGGACGAACTCGATCGGCTCCTTGACGAAGTCATACAAGCAGCCCTCGCGCGCATCCGCGCCGAGCGCTCGGACCTTGGACCACGCCTGCTCGAACTCGAGCATCAGCGCCTGAAAGACTTGCTCGCCGCCTGGCTTGAACTCGAAAGGCAGCGGCCCGAACCTTTCGAGGTCGTGGCCCTCGAGGAAAAGCGCGAGATCGAGCTGGCCGGCGTCCGCGCCACCATCAAGGTGGATCGCGTGGACCGCCTCGAAGACGGCCGCGACATCATCCTCGACTACAAAACCGGCCGCTGCTCTCGCAGCGACTGGAAGGGCGAACGGCCCTCGGATCCCCAGTTGCCCCTCTACGCGGTGACGCATCAAAACAGGCTCGCCGCCGTCCTGTACGCCCAAACCAAAACGGGCAAGTTATGTTTTAGCGGCCTGTACGCCGATCGCCCCACCGGCCGCCCCCGTGAGCAGCTTACCCCCGACCACCTGGCCGAGTGGCGCCGCATCCTCGCACAACTCGCCGAAAGCTTCCGCTCCGGCTACGCCGCCGTGGATCCCAAAGACGGCAACCAGACCTGCCGCAACTGCGGCCTCGATCCCTTCTGCCGCGTTCACGAAGCCCCGCTCTACTCCGAGGAAGAGGAGGAAACGGCATGAACCTCCCCGACGCGCAAGCCCGCGAACGCGCCCTCGATACCTCCCGCTCCTTCATCGTCCAGGCGCCCGCCGGCGCCGGCAAGACCGAGCTCCTCATGCAGCGCTACCTGGCCCTGCTCGCCCGCGTGCGCCAGCCCGAATCCATCCTCGCCATCACCTTCACCCGCAAGGCCGCAGCCGAAATGCGCCGACGCGTACTCGAAGCGTTGGAGCGCGCCGCCGGCCCCCGACCCGAAAAGCCCCACGAGCAGCGCACGTGGGAGCTGGCCGTTAAGGCTCGCGAGCGCGACAAACAGCTCGGCTGGCAAGTCGCCGCTTACCCCCATCGCCTTCAGATCCGCACGATTGATTCCTTCTGCGCCGCGCTGGTCCGGCACATGCCCTGGCTCTCCCGCCTGGGCGCGCCTCCCGAAATCGTCGAGGACCCCGGCGAGATCTACCGCGCCGCGGCGCGCGCCACCGTGCAACTGGTCGAGTCCACAGATCACGGCCAGCCGATCGCACGCCTGCTGCTCCACTTGGACAATGACACGGTCGCGCTCGAGCGAATGCTCGCCGACATGCTCGCCCGCCGCGACCAGTGGCTGCGCCACCTCAACGCCGATCGCGCCAGCCTCGAGGCCTCTCTTCAAGCCGTCCTCCACCTTTACGGACAACGATTCACCGATCTCCCCGACTTGCCGCAGCGCCTCGATGACGAACAGTGGGAAATCATCGCCGCCATCTTCCAGGCGCTGAAACTCGCCGTGGCCCAACTGCGGCTCGAATTCCAGTCCCGACGCCAGGCCGACTACATCGAGGTCGCGCTCGGAGCCCTCCAGGCCCTGGGCAGCGAAAACGAACCCACCGACCTGATGCTCGCGCTCGATTGCCGCCTCGAACACATCCTCGTGGACGAGTTCCAGGACACCTCCCTCACCCAGTTCCGCCTGCTAGAATTGCTCACCGCCGGATGGAGCGAGGGCGACGGCCGCACCCTGTTCCTCGTCGGCGATCCCATGCAGTCCATCTATCGCTTCCGCGAAGCCGAAGTCGGCCTCTTCCTCAAAGCGGCGCGCGAGGGCATCGGCCCGGTGCGCCTCGAGCCGCTCTCGCTCACGGTCAACTTCCGTTCAAACAAAAATTTCGTCGAATGGTTGAATCAAATTTTCCCGAAAGTGTTTCCGTCTACGGGCGACATCGCCACCGGCGCCATCCCATTCTCGCCCTCACAGCCACGCCCTGACGCCCCCGACTCCGCCACCATCGTCGTCCACCCGCTCATTGGCAGGAAGACCTGGGCCGAAGAGGCCGAGCTGGTGGCCCGCACGGTACGTGAGATCCGGGAACGCGACCCGCACGCCAGCGTCGCCGTGCTGGTTCGCGCCCGCACCCACCTGCCCGCCATCCTCCGCGCCCTTCGCCAGGCCGGTCTGCGTTACCGCGCCGTGGAAATCGAGTCTCTGGCCGAGGTCCCCGTCGTCCAGGATCTGCTCGCGCTCACGCGCGCCCTGCTCCACCTCGCCGATCGCGTCGCCTGGCTCGCTTTGTTGCGCGGCCCCTGGTGCGGTCTCACGCTCGCCGAACTGGAATCCCTGTTCGCCGCCGACCCCACATCCACTGTCTGGGAAATCATCTCCGATCCCTCCCGCACGGCATCGCTCGATCCCGACTCACGCGCCCGCCTCGACCGCCTGCGCGCCGTCCTCGAGAGCTGCTTCCAACACCGCCGCCGATCCCTGCGCGAGTGGGTGGAATCCGCCTGGCTCGCCTTGGGCGGGCCCGCCTGCATCCAGCTGCCCGCCGATCTCGACAACGCCGAAGCCTATTTCGAGCTGCTCGAAGCGCTCGACGACGGCGGCGACCTTTCGTTCGATCAGCTCGAACAGCGACTCGACTCGCTGTGGGCGCTGCCTGATCCCGACGCCCCCGAGCACCTGCAAGTCATGACGATCCACAAGGCCAAGGGATTGGAATTCGACGCGGTCATCCTCCCTGCGCTGGGACGGCGCCCCCGCCACGAGCCGACTCGTTTGCTGAACTGGGTCGAACTGCCAGGACAAAACGCCGGCAGCCACCTCCTGGTCGCCCCGCCTCGCGCCAGAAGCGCCAGCGAGGATCCCCTCGGCGACCTCGTGAAGTTCTTGCTGCACCAGAGGGACGAGCACGAAAGCGGCCGCCTGCTCTACGTTGCAGCCACGCGCGCCCGCCGCGAACTTTACCTCATCGGCCACGCCTGGGTTCAGGAAAGCAAATCCGGAAAGGTACTCAAAGTGGACAAACGTTCCCTGCTCAATCACCTCTGGCCGGCCCTGAGGAAGCAATTCGAGGAGGCTGCCGCGAACTCCACTAACGGCGAGAAGGCCGCCGCGCCCGCCCCGCCGCGGCTCGAGCTGCGCAGGCTGCCCGCGAACTGGCAGCGCCCCGCGCCGCCCGAAAGCCTCGTCCTGGCGCCGGAAAGCCTGCCACCAGAATCAGAAGCCCCTGAAGAAGCCCCTTCCTACGTCTGGGTTGGCGAAACGCTGCGCCACGTCGGCACCGTGGTTCACGCCATGCTGCACCGCATCGCGCGCGAGGGCCTGAGCCAGTGGAGCCCAACCCGCGTCGCATCGCTGCGCCATCTTTACGCCACGCGGCTGCGTGAGCTGGGCGTGCCGGAGGGCGATCTGGATGAGGCCGTGGCCAAAGTCGAGCGCGCGCTCATCGCCACGCTCGATGACCCACGCGGGCGGTGGATCCTCAGTGAGTCTCACGCCGAGGCTGAAAACGAACTCGATTTGACGGGATGGGTCAACGGCCGGTTGCGGCGCGTGCGGCTGGACCGGACGTTCGTGGACGCCTCCGGCATCCGCTGGATCATTGACTACAAGACCGGCGTCCACGAGGGCGGCTCGCCCGAGCATTTTCTGGACAACGAACTGGAACGCTATCGCAAGCAACTGGAGCTCTATGCGGCGCTCATGTCGCTCATGGACAGCCGGCCCATCCGCCTCGGCCTCTACTTTCCGCTGATGCAAGGCTGGCGCGAGTTTGGCGCGCCCGCGCGACGAGCCGCGCCCTGAACGTTTACGGGCGGCGCGGAAACTGGTCGGGATTGTCCGTGAACAGCGCGTCCACTCCCAACTTGTAGAGATAGTGCGCCATCTCCGCGCGCACGTCGGGGAAACCGCCGGGGTCCGCCGAGCGGAAGGTGTACGCCGTCACCGTCAGCCCCACCTCGTGCGCGCGCGCCACCACGCCAGGGTCCTCGCGAATCAGAGTCTTGTCCGGCCCGATCCCGGTAGCGAAGCTCTTGATTTCGCGCAAACCTTCCGGCGTCAGCCAGCGTCGTTGTTCGCCGCGGCGCACCAGCATGGTCATCGGCAGTTTGCAGCCCAGCGCGCGCATCCGCTTCAGGGCCTCCGCGCTGAAGGATTGCAAAATCACCGGAGTCTTGGGATCTGCGCCCGGCTCGTGAAGCCGGTTGCGCCGCAGCGTCTCCCAGACCAGCTCTTCCATGCGGAAACCGTGTCGTTCGTACAGCTCCGGCGCTTTCAGCTCGGGATAGAGTCCTGCCTTGCCGCGGATCGCGTCAATCGCCTGCTGCCAGCTCGGGATGCGCGTGCCGCGAAACCGTTCGTCGAACCACGAGCCCGCATCGAGTCGCTGGATTTCTTCCATCGTGAATTCCACCACGGGCCACCGCCGGACACTCTGGCCGCCCGCGCTCTCGGTGCGCGCACGATCGGGAAACACGCGCGCCACGTCCGTGGTCCGTTCCAGAGTCACATCGTGCAGGCATACCAGCACGCCGTCGCGTGTGATCTGCAAATCCTGCTCGACGAAGTCCGCGCCCTGCTCGATCGCCAGCCGGTAGGCAGGCAGCGTGTTCTCCGGAGCGTAGGCCGAAGCGCCGCGATGCGCGATCAGGATCTTGCGTTGGGCGCCCCTCGCCATCAGCGGCGCCACCGCAGCCCACCGCACCACGCTTCGCCTCGTCGGATGCGACAAGCTCATCACGGCGTCACCTCCCGGGCCCGCCGGCGATAGGCCTCGACTTCCGCCGCCCTCTGCGCCGGCGACCAGCCCAGCTCGCGTCCCATCCAGTCTGCCACAGCCTCCACTGCCCGCAAGCCCTGGTCCGGACCGAACCCCAGCAAGCTCCGCCGTAGCATGAAATCCTCCACCCGCAGGCACTGTTCCTCCCGCACCGAGAACACGACTTGGGCCGCCACGTCCGGGTACTCCGGATGCAGCGGGCGCGCCAGCTCGGGATTCTGCGCCGCCAGCGCGCGCACCTCAGCGGCGCGGCAACCGTAAACGGAATCCAGGTACCCCGCGCCGAAACTCTCGCGGGCTCCGGGCAGCGGCGCTTCCGCGGTGTCCGAACGGCGGCGGTGGCGCAGCATGCGGCAAGCGAGGTCCGTCACCTGCTCGGCGATCGCGCGATAGCCCGTGATCTTGCCGCCCAGCACGGAGATCAGACCCGGCCTGTCGGCGCGAATCCGATGCCGCCGCGAAACCGAGGATGCCGACCCCGGCTTCATCACCAGAGCGCGCACGCCCGCATTGGTCCAGTGGATGCGCCCGCTGCGCAGCGCCGGGAAATAATGCGCGGCAGACTCGAGCAGGTACCGGATGTCCTCCGCCGTTGCGCGGGCCAGACTCGGGTCATCCTCGAAATCGGTGTCGGTGGTTCCCACCCACGAGTAACCCAGCCAGGGAATCACGAAAAACAGCCGCCCGTCCACCGGCGAGAACATCGCGAACGCGTTGTGATTCACGGGATCGCAGGCCAGGTGCACGCCCTTGGTGGTGCGCACGAGCCGGCGCGGATGCGGCCCGAGCCGCGCCGCCACGCGATCGAACCACGGCCCCGAAGCGTTCACCACGATGCGCGCGCGCACCTCACGCTCATCGCCTTCGAGCACGTCGCGCACCCTCAACCCCGCCAGACGCCCGCCCTCTACGATCGCGCCTGTGACCTCGGCGTAGTTCAGGGTCACCGCTCCGTGGGCGCGCGCATCCAGCACGTTCTCCAGCGTGAGCCGTTCGGGCGAATCCACCTGGGCGTCGTAGTAGGCAGCGCCGCCTTGCAATCCTTCCCGGCGCAACCCGGGTTCCAGTTCGGCGAGCTGCCCGGCGCTGAAGTATTCGCGCCCGGGCAAGCTCTTGTCATAACTCAGCCACTCGTAAAGCGCCAGCCCTGCGCGCATCTTCAGCCGGTGGAACAGGCTGCTCGCGTAAAAGGGCAGGACGAATCGCAAAGGATGCACCAGATGTCGCGCGATGCGCAGCAGCGTCTCCCGCTCGCGCAGATCCATGCGCACCAGCGCGAAGTCCAGCATCTCCAGGTAGCGCAGGCCGCCGTGGATCAGGCGCGTCGAACCCGCCGTCGTGCCCGAGCCATAGTCGGCTTTCTCCAGGAGCGCCACGCTGAGTCCGCGGCGAGCGGCGTCGCGAGCTATCCCTGCGCCGATGATCCCGCCGCCGATGATGGCCACATCGAACGTTCCCTCGAGAGCGCGCAGGCGGCTCATGTCTAGACAGCAACCATTATCCTGCCGCCGCGTGGCCACGTCAATAGCGCCGGCTTGACAGAGATGTCTAGACAGGGATATCGTAGTCGGCGATGTCGCCCCTGCGCTGGCTCCGCCCCGCTCCCCACAAGCCGCGTCTGCCCGATTCCGAGGTTCAACGCCTGTACCCGCGCCTCCGCTGGCAAATCCTGGAGGCCACGTTCATCGGCTACGCCACCTATTACATCGTGCGCAACAACCTCCCCGTGGTGGCCAAGGAGATGAGCGAGGCGCTGGGTTACTCGAAGACCCAGATCGGCGACATGCTGGCGGCGACCGCGCTGGCCTACGGCGTGGGCAAGTTCCTGATGGGCGCCTGGTCGGATCGCAGCAATCCACGCTACTTCATGGCGCTGGGCCTCGTGCTCACGGCGCTCTGCAACTTCCTGTTCGGCGCCAGCAGCCACTACGGCGTCCACCTGCTGCTGTGGACGCTGAACGGTCTGGTGCAGGGCATGGGCTGGCCGCCCTGCGGTCGCTCGCTCGGTCACTGGTTCAGCCTGCGCGAGCGCGGAACCGTTTTCGCGGTGTGGAACATTGCGCACAACGTGGGCGGCGGCATGGCCGGCCTCATCGCCGCTTACGCCACGCAAGCCGCCGGCTGGCGCAACGCCTTCTTCGTCCCCGGCCTGCTGGCCCTGGCCTGTGCCTTCTACCTGGTCTGGAGATTGCGCGACACACCCCAATCCGAAGGCCTGCCACCGGTAGAAGAGTACCGCGGCGACGAACCCGATCCCATCCAGCGCACCGGCGAGCGCGAGCTCGGCACGCGCGAGCTGTTCGTAGACTACATCCTGCTCAATCGCTACCTGTGGTTGTTCGCCATCGCCAACTTCTTCGTCTACATCACCCGCTACGCCATGCTGGACTGGGGCCCGACCTATCTGAAAGAAGTGAAGCAGGCCAGCGTGGCGCAGGGAGGCCAGAGCACCGCGATCCTGGAATTCGCCGGCATCTTCAGCACCCTGCTCATGGGCTGGCTCTCGGATCGTCTCAAAGGACGTCGCGGCATGGTCAGCCTGCTGTGCATGATTCCCGTCGCCGCAGCATTCGCGGCGATTCTCTGGGTTCCCGCACACATGTTGTGGCTGGATCTCGTCCTGTTCGGCGTCATCGGATTCTTCGTCTATCCGCCCGTGATGCTGCTGGGCGTGGCCGGCCTGGACTTCACGTCCAAGAAAGCCGTGGGCGCCGGCGCCGGCTTCATCGGCCTGTTCGGTTATCTGGGGCGCACGGTACAGGGCAAGGGTCTGGGCTGGATCGTGGAGCACTGGGGCTGGGACGCGGCCCTGTGGTCCGTGCTCGGCTGCGCCCTGGCCGCCATCCTCCTGCTCGCGCTCACATGGAATCTGAGGCCGCTGACGGCCACGGAGGGGACCGGTGCGAATCCCGCGCTACCGCGTCATCGCTGAAAGGCTGCGGCGCGAGATTCTGGCTCGTGGCGCGCCGCCGCACCAGCGACTGCCTTCCGAACCCGAACTGGCGCGACGATTCGGCGCAGCGCGCGAAACCGTGCGGCGGGCGCTCGCCGAGTTGCAACGGCAGGGCCTGATTTACTGCCGTCCGGGCGTGGGCAGCTTCGTGGCCGAGCCCCGCGTGGATCAGGATCTGGACCGCCTGTTCGGCTTCTCGGAGTTCATGCTGCGCCAGGGACTCCGGCCCGGCGCCAGGCTGCTCGAAGCCGGCGTGCTGCGCATCGCCGATCCGCAATCGCGCGTGCTGCGCGAGCTCGGCCTGCCCGCGGGTTCCCGCGTCATCTACATCCGCCGCCTGCGCACGGCCGCGGGCGAACCTCTGGTGATTGCTTCGACGTGGCTCCCCGAGGCGCGTTTCCCCGGCTTCCTGCGCAACGATCTGCGGCGGCAGTCCGTTTACCGGATCATGGAACGCGCAGGTTACAAACCTACGCGCGCCGTCGAGACCATCGAGGCGGTGACGCTGACCGCCGAGCAGGCCGCCCTGCTTGGCGTGGCCCCGGGTTCGGCAGCGCTGCTGATCCGGCGGACGGGCTACGCCAATGGCGTTCCTGTTGAGTACGCCGAGGATTACTACCGCGGCGACCGGACCAGTTTCCGCGTGCGCCTGGGCGAGTTCGGGGCCGCGCAATCGGGCGGGTAAACGCCTCCGCCGTGCGCGCCCTTGCCGCGCTTGCTGCCGCGTGGCTGTTGCGGGGGCTGTGGTGACCAGGGCGGCGGGCGCTGGGAGCGAGAGGCAGCCGGGGCATTCATGGGTTCTTTAGCAGCTCCGCGTTCTCACAGGTCCGCGGCTTTGCCGGGACTGGCTTCGCTCGTCTCAATCCCTTCTTCGTCAGGTCCGCGTTCTAACGATCGAGCAAACCTCATTGAGGCATCTCGCGGGGCGTCTCAATCCCTTCTTCGTCAGGTCCGCGTTCTAACTCAGGCGGCATTTACTCGCTGTGGTGGAAAGGGCCCCGTCTCAATCCCTTCTTCGTCAGGTCCGCGTTCTAACGAAGCGATATGCGTTAATAGAAGTGAAAGGAGAGTCTCAATCCCTTCTTCGTCAGGTCCGCGTTCTAACGAACTGTGAGCGACAGATCGCGTTTCATCGGGGTCTCAATCCCTTCTTCGTCAGGTCCGCGTTCTAACTGCAATCACCAAAGAGGCAACCCAAGCGGAAACCCTTTCCGGACGTCTCAATCCCTTCTTCGTCAGGTCCGCGTTCTAACGTAAATGCAGAGAAAACAAACTGACTTGGTGTCTCAATCCCTTCTTCGTCAGGTCCGCGTTCTAACAACAGATGCACGCTTGCTGATTCATCTGCAGATCAACGTCTCAATCCCTTCTTCGTCAGGTCCGCGTTCTAACATAGGATGACGCTTGACATCAACCCCAAAACATGTCTCAATCCCTTCTTCGTCAGGTCCGCGTTCTAACGATCGCCGAAGCTGAGGCGATCGTCTCGCAATCGTCTCAATCCCTTCTTCGTCAGGTCCGCGTTCTAACGTTAGTTCCAATCTCATCTCGCCCAGCAGAAGTCTGGTGTCTCAATCCCTTCTTCGTCAGGTCCGCGTTCTAACCTATGAAAGGCTATAAGTTAGTTCCAATCTCCTCGTCTCAATCCCTTCTTCGTCAGGTCCGCGTTCTAACGTTGGCGCCGGCGCAAGCGCATGGAAGAATTGCGTCTCAATCCCTTCTTCGTCAGGTCCGCGTTCTAACGCAAGAAGGAGGCAAGGAGATGAATCCTGTTCCTAGTGTCTCAATCCCTTCTTCGTCAGGTCCGCGTTCTAACGTCTGAGCTGGCGCGTGAGTACGAAAGGAGGGAGGAGTCTCAATCCCTTCTTCGTCAGGTCCGCGTTCTAACAATCCCAATTGCGAAGTTTGGCGCATGCTCCGCGGGTCTCAATCCCTTCTTCGTCAGGTCCGCGTTCTAACTTGGTACCCGTTCAAAGTAAGCGATGAACTCGTAAGAGTCTCAATCCCTTCTTCGTCAGGTCCGCGTTCTAACACCAGAAGGGGAAGAAACGAACACGTTCTGGACGTCTCAATCCCTTCTTCGTCAGGTCCGCGTTCTAACGCATTCCGAAAATCAAGATCACAAAGGGAGACTTGTCTCAATCCCTTCTTCGTCAGGTCCGCGTTCTAACAGGGAAAATGTGTGAATGCCGCAACTACCATGTAAGTCTCAATCCCTTCTTCGTCAGGTCCGCGTTCTAACCCGTAGCAAGCTCAAGGGTAGCGGATTTGAGGTCGTCTCAATCCCTTCTTCGTCAGGTCCGCGTTCTAACAATGCCCGGATACGAGCTCGTGAAAAAAGAGTCTCAATCCCTTCTTCGTCAGGTCCGCGTTCTAACTTGGAAAAGGCCATGACTAGCAGAGATAGATAGTCTCAATCCCTTCTTCGTCAGGTCCGCGTTCTAACACGACCAATGCCTTGGCTTGAGCTTAAGGCCGGTCTCAATCCCTTCTTCGTCAGGTCCGCGTTCTAACGCTGGGAAGTCTGTGTATCGGGCACAGAAGTCGTCTCAATCCCTTCTTCGTCAGGTCCGCGTTCTAACCTTGTCGCTCAGTACGTTGGGCCTCGGCTCCAAGTCTCAATCCCTTCTTCGTCAGGTCCGCGTTCTAACAGACCCCCAGTGGCAGGGTAGCCGGAGCTGAGTCTCAATCCCTTCTTCGTCAGGTCCGCGTTCTAACAACGGATTAGCAACAAGAGAATGACCTACTTCACGTCTCAATCCCTTCTTCGTCAGGTCCGCGTTCTAACCATGCTGACACCGAATTTTTCGATGACCCAGACGCGTCTCAATCCCTTCTTCGTCAGGTCCGCGTTCTAACTTTTTGCATTTCTTGCTTGCCTGATGGAAGAAGGTCTCAATCCCTTCTTCGTCAGGTCCGCGTTCTAACGATGTCAAGCGTCATCCGCAACTAACTTCACGATCGTCTCAATCCCTTCTTCGTCAGGTCCGCGTTCTAACACTCCAACCCAATATTATGACCGTAGAGCTAGATGTCTCAATCCCTTCTTCGTCAGGTCCGCGTTCTAACGAAAGGAAGGTGGCCGAATTGTACAGTAAACGGGTCTCAATCCCTTCTTCGTCAGGTCCGCGTTCTAACGGGCCGGCATGAGGGATGGGAGGACGCAAATGAGGTCTCAATCCCTTCTTCGTCAGGTCCGCGTTCTAACCTCCCTCAGGGCGCGCGGATCG